>ERZ1035027.583-NODE-583-length-20337-cov-14.706094_pt1 | contig 20337 bp, 22 predicted proteins | sample MGYA00520604_ERZ1035027 | MGnify/ENA primary metagenome ERZ1035027 (study PRJEB33766, sample SAMN09781743) | gut metagenome | biome: gut microbiome | host: Homo sapiens | place: Madagascar | study: EMG produced TPA metagenomics assembly of the PRJNA485056 data...
TATTTGCCAAGAAATCTTTGCAAAGCTCGCCATGTACAACTTTTGCCAAATGATTTACTGTCACAGGCGGAGTATTTTTCCTCGACAGAATAGGTCGGCACTAACATATACGTCTAATTTTTAGGGACGCTGTTGCACTTTCCACCCGAATGATGTGCAGCAGCCCCTTTTTGTTTCAATGCAGTGTCCACAGTGCGCAAATAACCGTTGGAAGCGCGCAAATGCAAACATCCACAAATTCTTTCCATCTCTTTGTTCGAATCAAGTATAAGCTACCCCAAATCGCCAATGTAACAGGAACCGTCATAAATAACGATGCCGCAATCGAACAACACGCAAAGCAGATTACAAACTGTACTCTCCATAATTTTTTTCTTCTTTTTTCATCATTGCAGTCCTCTATTTCGAACATTAACCACAAGATTAATGGAATCATAATATTAAACGAAAGTGCCTTTCCTGACCAAGTACTGACTAGGAACCACCACTCCCTGCTTGTACCGGCCGAAAGTTCAGCCGTCTGAAAGATGAGCATCTGTACAATAACAATGCTTAAAAGTGTTTTTTTTATATTCCCACTTAAAACGTTGTAGAGTGTTTGGTAAATAATAAAATAGGCCAGTGGAATTTCTATTAAGGGCAAAATCGTTCTATAAATTATTGCAGGATGTATGTCTGTAAGTACAGCCAATACTGCGCTGAAAATAGGCCATCCAGCTATAACATATTTTTTATCGTAAAACGCTTCCTTCAGCTGTCCTGACTCCGGGGCGGTTCTATTTACAAGATCCGCATACCAAGATCCCACCGCGTTTGCACAATATGTTTGGTCATCCCAATTCAAATACGTCGTATTCCAAACTGCATTTGCCGTAGTCAATACAACTAAGAACAACACGGCCACGCACAGCATCGTTTCCACCCTATCAGAGGGTTTTTCCAATTTTCCACATAATGCGACACCATCTTTTTTAGACATGTGCCAACCGTATAAAGATACGCTTCCACAAATTGCGCACCAAAGGAACGTCATAGCACGCAGACTTCCCATCGTAACATGAAAAAGCAACATCAGCGTCTCAAATATAGCGAGGCTGAAAAAAAAGCCTCCTATTGTTGCTATTCCATGCCTTATCTTTCCAAAAAGCGCATAGCCTATGCCGTACGGAATCACCGCAAAAACCAGAAGGAAAATCGGTAATGCCAATATTTTCATTCCTGTTGTTCCTCCGTCAAACAGTATAGCAGATATTCTTTTCCATACACAATTTTCTCCAGAAGGCATACCAATGTCGCCGTAATCGTGAGTGATACCGGCGCAATCCAGAAAAAACGAAGAAACTGTGTTTTCTCTGATCGTTTTACGAGAATGTGTGTTGTAACTAGATCAATAAATATAGTTACACACAATAACGCCGGAACAGCAAGCCGTTTCCATTCTACTTTCGCCGCCTTCCGTACACTGATAGTCAAAATTATGCAGCATCCTACAAAGCCAATGACCCCTGTAAGGATCACGCCATAGGCACTCAAAAATGCTGCGCATCGAAACCATTTTTCCTCCGGGAGCAGTTTGCTTATCTTATGTCGGCGTTCTTGCCCCGGCCCTTATACATGTAGTAATACCCATCTAGCTTTGTGCTGGTTTTCACATCATACTCACTTAAAATTGCTCCGAAAACCTTCACACCCGCTACTTCCAACTTTTCTTTTGCCAATTCTGCAACCTGTTTTCGGGATTTTCCTGCCGTAAGAACTATTACCGCCCCATCTGCCACCTGCCCCAGCATCAATGCATCCGCTGTTTCATCCATTGCAGATGTCAAAACCAACACGCAGTCGTACACATCTTTCAAGCTTTGAACCGCATTCTCGATTTCTTTCCGCGCCAACATTCCAGCCGGAATCGGCTTCTTCCCTGCAGGCATTATTTCAAAATGTCGCATTGCGTCTTTTTGTGTCGCGCCCTGCAAGGATGTCTCACCCAGAAGCCATTCAGCGAACCCCTCTGCAGTTTCTTTGTTCGACTCTCGAGTAAGTGCTTTATTCCTCAATTCCGCATCAATTACGAGTACTTTTCGCCCCATTTCCATCATAACAAAAGCAAGGTTCTGTACAACAGACACCGAATTCGTTTTTTCATCAGGAGCTGCAAATACAACTATACCGCTCTTTTCTTTGCCGATTTGGTTAACTAAATTTGCTCCAAGAGCACGGTAGGCTTCCATAATCACGCTTTTTGCGCCCATACCTTCCCGCACAGCACTTTGCTCTATTTTAAACACGCCTTTTTTCCTCCTCTGTCGGAATAACCCCCAAAACTTCCATTCCCAATCCGTTAACAATATCACTGCCTGTGCGCACGGTATCGTCTGTCAAGCGACGTACAATCACAACTACAACACTTAACACGAAACCTAAAACCGCAAAGATAAGTGCATTCTTCTTCGTATTCGAAGTAGTACCCGTATACTTTACGCTCATTTCTCCCAGTGGGGTCACACTTTCCGCTTCTGCAATCTCCGGAAACTTTTCAATACCTGTTGTTACCAATTTTTCACATATCGTACTAACCGTGGACTCTGTTTCTCCCTTAACTGTCACGACCACCATAGGTGTAGCATTTGTACTTACAGTAATCATATTTTTCAACGCTTCCACCGTTATACTGTCAAGATCATCTACCACTTGTTGTAGAATAGCATCGCTCGTCAAAACAGACTCGAATATCGGTGCCAACTGCTTTGATGCCGTCAAGCGATCTGTTGCGCTCTCTTTCGTACTGTTCTGTTCTATGGTAAGATCATATGTCTTACCATCAATAAGCAACGAATCGCCTTGCACCCTCGAAACGGCTGTTAAAGTATCTTTCGATGCAGTAATTACAAGGGTTTGCGTCGCTGTATATTGATCACTGTTAGTACCAAATGCATAGCCCGCAATTCCCATAATAACAGTACATCCCAGAATTAAATACCACTTTTTCACCAGCAAATATGCCAATTCTTGAATATCAATAGTATATCCCTGATCGTTCATGGACTTCTCCTTTTTCATTAAGCTTTCTCCCGCCGCCGCAAATCACTTCCAAATAATAACATCCGGCATGCATTTTTTCCCTAGCAAGGCATGAAGTTTTTCCGCTTTTTCCATACAGCTACATACATCCTTAAAAGTTCCTTCTTTCTCATTCACAATCCAATTTCCAGTTTTTCCGGAAAAGTGAACATTTTTTTCTTTCCAAAAGGCACTCTTCGGATTATTTCCATAACATAAGGATCAAATGTACAAAAGACAGAACCAAAATTCGGTTTCCCGTTGTCTTGATATTTTTTACAAAACCGAATGCGACTGTCACGCTTCTCCTTAAAATCTTCTTCTGTTCCAGCATCAAAAGCAAGTTCTTCCATGCCACCGCCTGCATTCATCACGATGGCTCCTCCCACCGGTCTCGGAACTGAAAACCATATTCTGTGTAGACAGCATGTTGTGCAGGCAGACGAGACGTGGTAGCAAAAATCTTATTTCATTGTTCTCTTGACGGGGTTCGGTTCAAAGTGCGGCAGCCAAATCGTTTTCTCATTTCTCTTAGGGAGAGTCACTTACTTTTTTCTTTATATCTTCTGTACAAATCAGAATACTCTACCGGGATAAGCTTGTATTGCACAGCGTTCATAACGCCCTTCCTTTTTTCTTCAGGAGGAAGTTGCATATAATTTCCATAAGAGACCGTCAGATATTTGTCATATTCCCTTGTTGCCATAAAAGACATTCCTTCAAATTCTACGTCCACATATTTCTTAAAAATATTGCTGTCTATACCGTCTTTTTTCGCCGGATCCGGAAACATTTCACATGACATTTTATTACTGTTCAAATCATTTGCTCTGTCTAAATCATGCAACCTAATATCATGAACGACACGGATTGGAATCAATTCAAGCAGCCTATACCACAACCGCAAAGCAAAGTTTTTCTCTGCAAATTTTCCCAGCGATGAGTACATCACTTTTCTTAAGCAAAACATCTTTGCCTGATATATTTTTCTTGCCAGCAAGTTGTCAGGAAGATACTGATACTCAAATAAATCGATACAGACCCCCGTTTTCTGCTCCAGATGTTCCTGTCCTCGCTTTATGTACTCTGTATTCCGTCTCCGCAGTTTTCCGTATCCCCACCGATACCCTGAATCCGTTCTAAAATCTTGAAGGAAGAACCTTGCTGTATCCAAATCACTTTTACATGCACGGTAGAACTTCTCATACTCTTCATGCGTAAACATTATATCCGCATCATCATCCCATGGGATGAACCCCTTATGCCTTATCGCCCCTAAAAGTGTTCCTCCCGAAAGGGAATACTTTATTCCGTTTTTTCTACAGATTCTATCCACTTCAATCATCATCTCCAAGTCTATCAATTGAAGCTGTCGAAGCTGCTCTTTTGTTAATTCAACAATGTCAGACATTTCTTTCACCTATTTCTATGACATCGGTCCTAGAATTAAAATCTTCAATAATCTTCACAATATTCATCGACACCATATTTGAAACCACACTCATGTTTCGTCCATTTTCAATTTGCTTTGAAAATGATACGATTTCATATCGAATTCCCTCACCATCAAGTTGATAAAAAAACCTTCTATTGTTCTCTGGATTTTCATATCGTACTTCGAAATAGTCCGTTTTCCACCAAGGCGCCGGGACATAGATGTATCCTGTAGTTCCCGTCACAATCAACTCGCCCTCAGATTTCGCTGCCTTTGCAACTTTGATTGACGCAACAGCATCATCGTATGTAAAGTCGATTTTCGTAAAGGCATCCATATTGACTGATTTATCCAAAAATTTTGTTGTAATGATTTTTTTGTTGTAATCTGTTCCAAGGATTTGAAAAACCGGTAACAATGCAATTGGAGCCCAGCCGCACATGCTATTCCATTTCTGAGTCAAATCAGTTCCAGCAATTGAAATTCCATCCCGTAGACTAGTACACACTGCATCAACGGAAACAACCTTTCCAATTTTCCCTGATTTTGCAAGAAGAACCAGTCTTTCGTATGCTGTTGAATAGGCTGTTTTTATGGCATCCATAAGAACCAATCCTCGCTCTTTAGCAAATGCATACAGCTCTTCACATTCCGATTCTTTTAACGCGATAGGAGATTCGCATAAAACATGTTTTCCTTTTAGAAGTGCTTTTTTTACATCCTCATAGTGCTTTTCTGGTTTAGATATGATATATACTGCATCAACCTTTTCGAGAAGTTCCTCATAATTTTCAGTAAAGAACATTTTGCCATATTCAGATTCCACACTTTTCTGAGGCACACATACGCCAATCACTTCTACACCGTTTACATACTTGGACTCTGTCACAAACTTTGTTCTAAAAGCAGCTCTTCCAACAATTCCCATGCGCAGTTTGTACTGTTCGCTACGAACCTCGGAGCTAGAGATTCCCTCTGTTCTCGGTAGATACACCACCTTACAATATTCATTTAAGTAATCGAATTTTCCGATCCAGTCAGAGCCAACCGTAAATATATCTACATCATACCTGCGAATATCGTCTATTTTCTGGCCCTCATATTCTTCAACAATGATCTTATCCGCAAGCCCTGTGGCGCGTACAGCTTCAATACGCTCCATTAGAGATTGTTGCACATTTATTTTTCCGCGCGTTTTATCATAGTCGTCTGCCGTAACGCCTACAATCAAATAATCACCCAGTGCTTTCGCGCGTTCTAAAAGCTTGATATGACCATAGTGAAGCAAGTCGTAAGTACCATACGTAATAACCTTTACCATATCTTGCTTCCTTCCATATCAATTAAAGAAGCCCACGCTTCTGCAAATCCTTAAAAGCATCTACAAGGGTAGTATTATCTTCTTTCGTCAATGCGCCAATGTGGCCTACGCGGAAGATTTTTTCTTTCATTTCTCCACCATTGGGACAAATCCAAATACCATATTCATTTTTGAGCCTAATAAATATCTCATAGGCTGACACATGCAGCGGGTGTAGTGGTGTAACCGCATTGGACATCGACTCAGAAACAATCTCGAATGGAAATCCTTGAATTTTTTTTCTGAAATCCTGAGCCAGTTCTGCAATTTTCTTTGTTTCCGCCTCAACGCCGCCTGCAGCTTCAATTTCTTTCAGGCGTGCATTAATTTGGCGCAGTGTTCCGACAGCTGGTGTGAAAGGTGTCTGTCCTCGCTCCCCATTTTTAAGTGCCGACTTCAAATCCAGGTACATGCACTTTACATCATGTTTTTCAATGCGCTCAACCGCTTCATGAGAAAGAACTATAATCGATACTCCGGGGGGGCAAGCCAATGCTTTCTGCGAACCTGTAATCATTACCTGCACACCCAGTCCTTTCATGTCAAAATCATCCGCCAAGAAAGAACTGATTGCATCTACAACCAAAAAAAGACTATTCCTTTTGCAGAATTCACTAATCATTTCCATATCATAGTGAACACCCGTCGATGTTTCATGTGCATTGACCAAAAATCCTGTAAACCCCTTATTATTATACGCAGCCAATTGCTCAGTCTTCAATGCTTTCCCTGGTTCGAGTTTGATTTCCTCATACGGAATATCATGAATCTGGCACAGTTCAACAAAGCGATGACCAAAGCTTCCCCCATTTACGACCAACACTTTGTCTGTCTTGTCAAAGACATTCATAACTGTAGCTTCCATAGAAGCCGTACCAGAACCAGTAATAAACACCGTTCGGGCCTCATCGCCAGCTTTAGCAAACTTCTTCATCAACTTCTCGTTTTCAAGCATAATTGAAGAGAACTCTGAAGTTCTGAAATATGGGACTTGTTCCGCACCAACAGCACGCACCACATCGTCTGACATTACTGGACCAACTGTAAAATTAAGCATCCTCATTTCTCCTTTTTCATTTTTTATGGAGTAAGTTCCAAAGCCACACTTTCTGTCGATTGCCCCACACGTACTTTTGATAAAGCAGTTTCAGAGTTGGCTTCGTCGCCCACTTCTTATTGATTTTTTCAATGCTCATGTCTCCTTTGAGGTCCTTCATAAACCGCGCTCTCTCTGGATTCATATCAATATGTTTTCTCATCGGAGACTGGTATTTTAGAGCATCCTCAAATTTCAACTCATGTCCATACATTTGAGTCTCCGCAGCTTTAAGTATTGTTTTCCCCTTTTCAGTATTAGCAACCGCTAAAGATGCCCCTCCATTTTTTCCATATAATTCAGGGCAATAAAGATGCACCCCCCACAAATCCCCAAGAGATATGTCTGCAGTTCTTTCTGTTGTTGCAAAAGGGCACTCATAACAGGAGGGCCGACTCATTAAGTGTTTCAGCCAGATTGACCAAAACGGATTGAACCAGCGATCCTTTTCAATCACAATTTTCTTGTTTTCTTTTTTAATCATTACAGTTGTCCTCATCACTTCGAAGTCCCAGCGCCCCCCAATTATTGGAGGTTTTTGCTTTCATTACCTGAAAATCCCATTTGAAATTTCCAAACAGTGTTTTTCCTTTATAACGGTAATCCAAACATTCAATATAAGCGCCAAATTTCTTGATTAGAGACTGTTCACATTTTCGGACATATAGAGGACTCGGAACCCCTTCACAAATTACTTCAACCGTTAATAAGTTGTCCTGATTCGTGCTTCCAAGAAAAGATTTCAGGCCAGCAATCTGACATGGTGTTCCCGAAAACAACACTTTTTTTCCCATCTTTAGGAATTCTTTTGTTTGTTGATAAGATTTTCCCATTTTACTCTGGGAGTATTTTGACTTTCTGAATTTTGAAAGATCCTTTTTGTCTGTGATATAACTGTGCCAAACGGAAAGTCCTTTCGCTTCCGCCCCAAAAATCACGTAATTGTCATCACAGAAAGTGTCTACAATCGCTGAAAATGCGCCTCCGCTTGTGCTTTCGAAACGAGTATTTTCATCTTTTATATATCCACCAAATACATACTTATCATTTTCGTAGCGAACAGGCATATTTTCATGGGGGCATACTTTATTGCATAAGCCACAACGCACACATACTTCTTCGTTTAAAACAGGATAGCGAAACCCTTCATCATCTTCCTGCATGTCCAATGCATCCTTCGGACATATTTGCACACAAGCTTCGCAACCATAGCAATTTTCTTTCTTCTTATCATCTAAATAGCCTGCCATTGTGCTCCACCCACCATCACTCGCACAGAGATAGTTCCATTCGCAGAAAGTCAAGAGATTTTTTTCTTGCTTCCTCGATTCTTTTATGAACCGCCTGATAATCAATTTGTTGCGCAGTAAGATTTTCTTGCTGCTTAGGTGTCAACATGCGACCAGAAAGTCCAAAAAGTTCCAGCAACTCCGTAATTTTCGTATCACATTGTTCACGTGAGAAGATATAGAATGGGCGGCAATACTGAACCGCAAAAATCATGCCGTGAAAGGAGTTCGTAATCACACATTCTGCGTACTTTACAAGTGACAGAAATTCTTCCACACCGGCTTCGTAGAACATCCGATGATTGGGCTTTTCTACGTTTGTAGCACGAAGGCTAATTTCTACGATTTTCCACCCATTAGCTGCTGCTAGCGTTTCTGCATAAGTTTCCATGTCTGGATTGTAGCGGCGAGCATAAAGCAAAAGATACTTATCATCTTCTAGCTGTTCTTCTGCAATCGTGTCATAGTCCCTGCCAGTCAGCAACAACGTCGGATCTACCACCTTCTGTACTGGTACATTTGTATGTTCTTCGACATAAGGAACCATCAAGTTTTCTCTCAGTCCAATAGCCTTAAAATTTTGAAGCCTATCATTTAGAACACCGTAGGTTTCTTCTGTGAAATGTGGATCTCCGAAACTGGCCGCATAAGCTACCGAATGCCCCTTCATACAATCATAATTGGCGTAATATCCGTCATCAATTCCAAACTCATCCGGGCAGAAAATCGTATCGCTACCGCACACAAAGCCAGAAATTTTCTCATCGTCACTAATATCATTGAAGTTTTGTGCCACATACTTTTTACTTGTTCTTGAAAAGCGTTCATTATAAAATCGCTCAAATTTATGATAATTTTCTCGGATTGCCGGTAATGTAAGCTCACACATTTTTCGTGATTCCTCATCTGTATCCCACATATTGGCAAAAGGATTCAGGGGATCTTTATCAGATAGAACTTCAGGACAATAATCAACCAAAACCGGAGTAATGGTTTTTCCGGCTATTTTTTTGATTGCCTGATGGAGCGCCCACGTCTGCAAAGCGGATCCATAGTTTGTAAAGTTGCAGTATATATTATAACTAATTGTTCCAATTTTTCTCACAATATTCCCTCCAGCTGTATTCACAAACCGTTTTTCTTGCCAACTCTACAAACGAGTTCCCTGTAGTATGTTCAAAGAAATTCTTTCATTGTAACTATTTCATTCATAGGATTAGCCTTACCCCGCCACCAAGTTCTTTGCTATTTCAATTGGTTTTTTAGCTCATGCTAAGTCCCATTCTTAAATAAATATTTTTTATACAAACTCTTTCGTTTGCCTTTGCAAACTTTTCATCTGATTGTAATCTTATATCCATGATAAGGTGTACGTTTTTCTATAGGCGGAAGTTCCATATAATCTCCGTAAATATAAGTTAAGAGTTCTTTCCAATTCTCAGGAGCATAAAATTTGTGCCCTTCAAAGTCCAATAGCACCCGATTATCAAACCAGATTTTTTCAAATTGTTCCGGCACCTTCGCTACCGACCAAACCGGGATTCCTACATAGCGGTCTGTTTTTTTTGTATTTTTTTCTATATATTCTTGTATTTCTGTATCAAACTTCTTAAGATAATCATTCCCATAAAAATGTCGTAATAAGATGTGACACGGCATTTTTATGCATGACTTTATAAATGAATTTCCCCTTCCATTCACGTATATTTCTATCTTTTTATTTTCTTTTTGTAAATGCTTTAAAATCGTTTTTGCTTGTTTTTGATTATCTCCGTAAGAATCTAATGGGTAAACGTCCACAAAAACTCCAATATCTATTGGCTCTTCCTTTGTCGTTGGTTCATATCTATATCGGCAATCCGAAAATCTTGCAACCCCAAAGCAATAATTTTTTTCAGTTTGGCGAGTCGCAAGTTTGTAAGGGCTTATCTTTTCCGGGTTGTTTTTGCAATAATTTAAAAGTCTGCTATAGTCTTCTCTTGGCATCCAAACATCTGCATCATCATCCCATGGAATAAATCCATGATGCCGAGCAGCTCCCAGCAACGTGCCATAGGCCAAGTAATACCTCAGTTTCTCTCTTTCACATAGTTCATGAAACCTTTGAAGTGTTTCCAGCGTCACTTCATGAATTTGTTCTAACGTCAATTCATTGCTCATTTTTCTTTACCTCTTCGCGGTGCTTTATGATTCCAATTTCTTTTTCTTCATAAATTAATGCAATCGCGATTAATAGCAACACCAGTAGAATTCTTATACCCACATAATTAATCAAGACATTTCCTAGTGCAACGGCAACAAGTATCCCCAATGTGCATCCAACCATCACATTGTTGGAAAACAAGTTTTTCCCTTCTATTTTTATCGCGATCAAGTAATGAAACAAAAAGTAAAGGAAATACGTTGCAAGTGTCGTGTATGCTGCCGCAATATATCCATATCGCCTAATGAAAATATAATTCATGCCAATGTTCATAACCGCTGCCAAGGCTGTCCCGCTTGCAATATATTGTGTTTTACCATGATAGTATTCAACGCTTGATGGTATCGTATATAAGAAGGAAAAATAACCGCCTGCCACAATAGGTATTACACAATATATTGCATCCCAATAGCTCTTATTGCCTAGTAGTTTAATAAGTTCCGGTGATATAAAAATAATTGCACTAGAAAACAGCATCATAAAAAAAGCATAATAGCCACTGTACTTTTTTATTGCGCTTATTTCGTCGCCTTTTCTCTTTTGATAAAACCATGGCCCCCAAACATTATCTAAAGAGCCAGCTGTAACTTGTACAAGCGCATATATGTTATACGCAAAACTGTATATACCAGCTTTTGCCTCTGTCTCCATTTTCATAATCATAATACGGTCAAACTGGTTTAATACAATTTGGCTAAGTCCATGTGGAATAATAGGAGCGCTATATTTAATTCCCCATTTTAATAGTGCTGAATCTCTGCTTGGTTTCGACCTATGGAAAAATTCAACTACAATACTGATTGCAACAATCACAACAGCTGTTGTTGACCCCAAAACGCGTCCGATATATCCATTCTTCGGGAATATAAGCAAAATCAGTATTAGCGAGAGCAATATGTTAAGTACTGCATTAATGCCTGATATTTTTATAAATTTTTGATATTTATAATCAAGTCCAGCATCAGTATTATAGCAAGTCATTATTGCACTTCCAAATGCGTATAGGACTAACAAATTAAGGCAAATTTGATCCACCTGGAGCAAATTTTCAAGCGGCTTACTAAATAAATTTACTGCCAGTAACCAGCAAGCTGCGCTGCAAAGAATAAGGCAAATCGTTGCCGAGACATAAGCATAGTAGTCTTTTCCCTTTTTTGTCCCTTCTGAGCAAAGTCCATATTTATACCTTGCATTTTTATAGCTGCTATGAATTGCAAATCCTATCAGCACAAAAACAATATCTTCGTATGACAAAAATACGCTGTATTTTCCATAATCCTGCGTTGTAAGAAGTCTTGTAAAAAGGGGGATTGTAAAAAAAGAAAGACCCTTTAGAAGATAATTTCCAATTGTGTATCCAATGCCGGCCTTTAGAACACGATTTGATGATTTTTCAGATTTGTTTATGCAATGCTTCATATTTTCTACGAATTCCTTAATTTATAATTTCAAGTTTCTCATTTTTCTTATTACGTTTTTCATAGATTTCTATAGGAATTTGCAAAGGAAGATGTTTTATCTATAAGAAGATCGTTTGCAGCCATCTTTTTGTCCGAATCAAGTACAGTCCTCCCCAAAGCGCTAAAGTTATGGGAATTGTCACAAGCAGCGAAGCTGCAATTGAGCAACAGGCAAAACAGACTACAAATAGAACCCCCAAAAGTCTTTTGCGCATACCTTCCTTATCGCAATCCTCTATTTCAAATATCAACCATAAAATCAGTGAAACCATGACATTAAACGAAAGAGCTTTTCCTGACCACGCATTGACCAAGAACCACCATTCACTGCTTGTTCCTGCAGAAAGTTCTGCCGTCTGAAGTATAAGTGCTTGTATGATGATTACGCTGAGAAGCGTTTTTTTGTTTGCTGCATAAAAAGGTTATTTATCATTTGATAGAAAATAGAATATGTCAGTGGAATTTTAATCATCGGTAGGAGCATTCTGTTAATCACTGCCGGATAAATGTCTGTAAGAACCGCCAGCATTAAGCTGAAAATTGACCAACCTGCTATAACATATTTTTTATCGTAAAATGCTTTTTTCAACTTTCCCGATTCTAGTGCCGTCCGGTTCACAAGGTCCGCATACCACGCTCCAACCGAATTTGCGCAGCAGGTCTCATCATCCCAATTCAAATATGTTGTATTCCGGACAGTATTAACTGTAATCAGTACGATTAAAAGTAACGTCGCTTCCCACAGCACCATCTCTTCCTTATCAGTAATCCTTTTCCGCTTCATGCTTAATACAGCACCATCTTTTTTGTTGGCTTCAACCATAAAAAGCTATGCCACCACAGATCATGTACCAAAGCAACATCATCATTCGCAGGCTACCCATCGTTATATGTAAAACCAACATAAGCACTCAAAATAGTGCCCCGCTGAAGAAAAGCCTCTAACGTCGCAATGCCATGCTGGAGTTTTCTGAACAGCGCATAACCAATACCATGGAGAAATACTGCGAATCCCAGAAGGAAAACAGGTTGCGCTAATACCCTCATTATCTTCCCTCCACCATACGATACAGTAGGTACCTTTTCCCGTACACATCACCTTCATCACTTGTTTCATGTTGAAAAGCCGCTGTTTTCCTGTATCCATTTGTCTCCATACTACCAATATATGCTGCATCTTTTGGCAGCAAAACATACGTAATATTCAGTTCCCTAGCCCAGAACGAAACTTCATTCAAGTCCATCTCCTGTCCCTCTCTCTGGGTCATGGCAAGATACAATTTTTCACTTTCCACCTCGGGTGTTGCACGCGATCCCCAAGCAAACTGCATCCGAATCTGCGGGGCATACTGGCGCACCCAAAGATTTAGCGGCATGGTCAATGCCAATGATTTGTCTTCCGTTGTATCATCCTGCAAAATATAATCACACACATCTACAATAATAGGCGGGACCTTATACGGATTAAAAAACATATTCTTCCAGGTATTCTGACGCAAATGCGGATATTGTCCCCCCAATGCAAAAATCAAGCAAGTGGTTACAATCACCGCTGCGTATTTTATATAATTCTTTTTGATTTCTCCCAGCAATGAAACCAACACGGCCGCAATTAAAATCGACACCGGAGCAATCCAGAAGAATCGAAGGACCTGCGTTTCTTCGGAGTGATTCACAAGTAAATGCGTAGAAATAGGATTTATAAATGCAATCACGCACACCATTGCTGGAAGCGCCACTCTGTCCCAAAGCCGTTTACATTCCTTCTTCCGACCTCTCCAGGTCCTGACAGCCAAAATTGCGCAACACGCCACAAAGCCGATGACTCTGTAAGGGTTCTGCCATAAATATTCAAAAATACTGCGCATAGAAACCATTTTTTTACTCCGGGGAAAGTTTTTTATTTAATGCCAGTCTTTTTCTGGCTTTCATACATATTAGTAAGCACTCATCTTTTTTGTACTAGTCGTTACATTGTATCCACTCAAAATCGCACCTAAAATCGGCACACCTGCCGTTTCCATTTTCTCTTCATGAGTTCTGCAGTTTTTTGATTGTTCGGCCACAAGAACCATTACCACACCATATGCCATTTTACCAAGTACAAGCGCATCAACCGTTTTTTAAGGCAGATGCTACAATTAGCACACAGTGTCATACTGACTTCCCAGATTTCTCACTAGCGTCTCCGCCTCTTTCCTTGTCAGTAACCCCTCTTGGAGTTGCTTCTTGTCTGCGGGCACGATTTCAAAGTGTCCATCCATATTTTTCTGTATCTCTTCTTCCAGATTGGTATCTCCTTGTAGCCACTCAGAAAATCCTTCTGCCATTTTCATCTTTCGGGTAAGCTGTTTATCTCTTGATTCTGCATCCAATTACTAACACTTTACGGTTCATTCCTGCCATAGCAATGGCATGGTTCTTCGTCGCAGACGCAACATCTGCTACTCCGTCCGGCGCAGTAAATACAATTGCCTCGCTCTCATTAGTTTTCCCATCAATAAGTTGAGATTTCCCTGTACTTTCTAGATCGTCGTCGAGACATTTTTCTCCGCCGAAATTGCAAGCGGCTGCGAACATGACTTACACCGAACACAAATCCCACCATTCTCATAGCAATAGTACAGGCCAAAATAACTGCCCACTATTTTACCAACAAACGTGCCAGTTCTTGAATGTCGATCGTATACCCTTGGTCGCTCATATAATATCCATTTTCTGTTGCATTTTTTTGCTGCATCTTAAACAATATGCAAAATGCCTAGTCAAAATCAAACTTTCTTTCTATTCCAAGTATATCGAACTACCTTCTAGTTTATTTTAAAATTCGAATCCGCTTTTTCAATTCCATGTAAGAACGCGCAAACACAATTCTGGAGCGTATTTTGCTCATCAGATCCCGCTGAATTACGCTGGCATTTTTTCCATGAATCCTCCGTTTCAGCACTATGTCTTCCAAATGCAGGTTGCTATGCATCATATTAGCTGCCATTGCGATCCATAAATCATGAGATTCCACATCTTTCGGGAATGGCAGGATAATCCCCTTCAACTCTGCAGAAAACGCCATACAACAGCCAAAATAGTAAGCCTTGCCGGTAAAAATGCGTAACACATTTTTACCGTATGCAGTACTGTCTGCTTCAAACAATTTACCAAGATCAAACGCAATATCTTGTCCGCTCTTGTCGATACAGGTGCTGTTGCCAGAAACCAGTAAAACATTTTTACTTTGCAAATAGCTAACCATTTTTTCCAGTCGTCCAGGCGTCCATATATCATCCTGATCTGCCATCAGGATATACCGTCCTTTTGCTAAACCAATCGCTTTTTCAAACGAGCGATTCACGCCTAAATTCGGATCATTTCGATAGACATGTACGCGGGGATCACTGATATTTTGCAAAATCTCCGTAGTGGCATCTGTAGAGTTATCATTGATAATAATCAATTCATCAGCATCCTGCATTTGGGGTAGGATAGAATCCAACTGTTCTTGGATATACAATGCACCATTATAGCAGGCAAGGCATACACTGGCCCGTATCTTGCTATCTTCTTGTTTCATGGTATTCCCCCGTTCGATTTTGCAGTCCGTCCCGCAGTCCTGCAAAATAAAATTTCCTATATTCTTTGCCTTTCTCCTTATCAAACAGCAAGAAGAAGTTATAGGCGACTGCCGGCAGAATCTGCTGCATCAGAAAAAGAAACGAAACACCCTTTTTCCGCATCAGAAAGCTGTTGCGAACCTTATAATAGGTTCGGTAAGGGCTATGTACCGAAATCGTAATCGGCCCCACCTTACAGCTTGTATTCCCGATTTTGTGTTTCATTACCGCGCTCGGTACAACGTAAATCGGCACCTGCTTCTTTTTGCAGCGCAGACACCATTCAATGTCCACGAAATCAATGAAGAAGTCCTCGTCCATTCCGCCGATTTTCTGCAGTGCATCGCTCCACACAAATGTACCGGAGGATATAACTAAATCAACCTGTACATCTGTCTTTTCTTGCAGACAAAAAACGTCCCTCGACATTCCGTTCTCGCAAAGTACTGCTGACGGGTATTCCTGCCCGGTATCCGCTTCAACCGACACAGGTGCAACAACAGCTCCTGGGTGCCTCTGCAATCCTGCAAGCAGCGCATCCAATAGTTTTCCGTCGATACGGCTGTCTTGGTCAAAAAAGCCAACACACTCTGCACCTTTTTTCAGAGCGCATTGAATAGCATCATTTTGTGCTTTGGCAATTCCCTGATTTCCGTGCAGAGAAAGGATTGTGCAGGGCGTTTGCAGCATTTCTTGCGTGACAGGCCGTTTTTCGGAGTTATCCGCAAGAATCACATGACAATCCTTTTCTGCAAGTATCCGAATCAAGTCATCCAAATTTTCCAGATTTGGCTCATACCCGACAACCACTGCATAAACTTTCATTCAGCGCTTTCTCCGACGTATCATTATTTGCCAACGACTGTTTGTGCAGTCCATTCCAGTACCACAGAATCGCCACAACGCCAACTGAATTAAACAGCACTGGATTTGTAAGTGACATAAAAACGTACACAGCAAATATGGCAAATTGTAAATTAAACAGCTTTTCTTTCTTTTTGTATCCTACGCAAGGAAAGAAAAGCAATGCGTACACCAACAGAGCTGGGATAACACCAAAATACCGCATATAATCCAGCAACGTAATTTCAGTGTGAGCCAGCAACTGGGCTGCACCATTTGAATAATACTCCGACGCCAAGCCATTTCCAATCAGCACATTCTTGATGTTCATGAAGTCAAAGTATCCCGTTATATGACCCATTTTTATAGAATTGCTGGATTCTTCCATCGAGAACATATTAGACTTCGTCAGCAAAAATGCCACTACGCTAATTCCCGCCACTACAACAGCAATCAATGCCCACAGTTTTGTTTTTGCACCACTATGATATAAAAACGACATCGCAATAACACACAGAATTCCCATCATCAGCGCACGCGATGTAGATAAAAAAGCAAGCACCATGCAGAATCCGCACAGCAGTAAATCCCATATTTTCCTTTTCTTTTCTGTTGTCTTCCGGAACGCCTCGTCTGCAAAAACACCGACAGGAACCAACAAAAACGGTACCGATCCCAAATGGATCATGATACCGGAATCAGAAAAGAAAGATCTCGACCCCATTGACGCTGCACCGTAGGTATAAAGTAACTTACCTATGGCCGTAATTGGACCAATCCCCAACGACTGTGCTGCAGAACGTACAACTGCCGACGTCGGCAGCATATCTGTTCCAAGCCCATAAATCAAAAAAACAATATAGAACAGGAAATAGAGATAGGAATCCGCTCTGACAACGCACCGCATATCTACCCGATAATGATTGATAGGGTAAATCAAAAACAGCAGCATAGTGGACAGCAGAAACTGCTTTGCTAGGCTTGCGTCGCATCCAAGGACCATTCCTTGACAAAAGCCGACAAAAAAAACCAACAAAATCAAAATCGGCGCAATGAAATTCGTCGTGATTTTCTTTGCATACAAGACATCCGCCGCATAAATCAGCAGAATCAACGCAAAAAACACTTTGTTGACAAAGGCAGTTGGTATCAGTAAAGACGAAAGTACAAACAATCTTACTAATACATCTACCGTCATTTCCAACCTATTCTTTTTTCCTATCCGTTTTACCATGCAAGTTTTTTCATTCATTGGAATAGATACCCGCCTGTACAAGCTCCTGCTCACTTGGCGCAGTAATCAAAATAGCTTTATTACGGCCATAATACACAAAGAAGCTTCCTGCAGCTGCCGCATCTGCATGGCCTTCCTGCAATACTGCTTTAATGTCCTCCATTTTTCCTGCACCGCCACAGGCAATCACAGGAATATCCACCGAATCTGCCACGTTCTTAACAAGTTTTAAGTCGTAGCCGTTCATGTCACCATCGCGATTGATAGAGTTCAGCAGAATTTCCCCTGCTCCCAGTTCCTGCGCTTGTTTAGCCAGTTGTATGGGATCCATCTGCAGCTTTTCCTGCCCATCACCCATATAGCAGGTGTATCGGCCAAAAAGGTCTGCCTTTGCGTCAATAGACACAACCACGCTCTGACTGCCGGAAAATCGTACCGCCTCCTGCACAAGCTGCGGATTTTTGACAAAAGCTGTATTCATAATAATTTTTTCATAACCAATATAAAACAGCTTCTTAATCTGCTCGATCTCCGTCACGCCGCCGCCGTAGCTTAACGGCATAAATGCTTCCGTAGCAATATCCTTCAGCAAATCAAAGTTCGGTTCCTTTCCGCGGCGCGTCGCGCTGATGTCCAGAATCGACAGTTCATCAACGCCCTTGTTATTGAAAATCTTAACGGCATTCACCACGTCTCCCAGATAACGCGGCTTCTGGAAATGGATTGTCTTTACCATTTCGCCGTCATCAATGGATAAGCAGGGGATAATACGCGGTCTGTAATACATAGTTTAACACTGCTCCACAAAATTTTTCAACAGTTTCATGCCATACTGATGACTCTTTTCCGGATGGAACTGCACGCCGTAAATGTTGCCGTTATGCACACCACAGGTAAATCGATATCCATATTCACTGTACATCAATTCGTACTGTTTCTCATCGCACACTGCGTGATAGGAATGAACGAAATAATACCGCTGTGGCGATTCGATTCCCATTGTTAACGGCGTTTCTTTCTCAAAAAAGGCTCTGTTCCACCCCATATGTGGAACTTTCAGCCTAGAGTCATTCTCAAAGTGGAACTTTTTGCACTCCATAGGAATTAGCCCTAAGCCTTCCTTCGTTCCTTCTTCGCTGCCGCGTCCCAGCATCTGCATGCCAAGACAAATCCCCAACAGCGGGCTTTTTTTTATAAGTGCATATTCCCGGATAGGATCCACCAAGTGCATCTGTTCCAGACTCTGCATTCCCATATCAAACGAGCCCACGCCCGGCAGAATCAAATGATTTGCCTGGGCAATATCCGCAGCATCCGCAGAAATTTTTACATCCTTTGCTCCGATTTTCTTTAGCATATTCTGGATAGATCCCACATTGCAGACGCCATAATCCAAAACAACAATCATAATTTAGTCACCACGAATCAGCGATACTTTTTATTTTCAACGCCCAATTTGCGTAGTACAATCGTACCAAGTTCTATCATCCAGAAAGAATTCTTGTAATCCTTATAGGTTTTGTTTTCGCCTTCGATAATTTGCTCAAATTCTTCCGTGGATATACCCAGCTTTTTGGCGATATACTCCTTGTCCTCTTGCATCTGTTGCTCGTCATAAGCAGGCTTTTCTAATTCAGCCAGCGCTTCGTCACGAGTCATCTGCCCCGTCAAAATCATGTTAGAGAAGTAGCAGCGGCGCTTATCATAACCAAATTTGTGAGGCAGATAATATCCCTCGTAGAAACGGGTGAATACGTTCTCGTAATGCTTGTTTTCATAAGCCTCCCAGCCGTACTGCTCTTTCAGAAATTTTTGTGCTTCGTCCTTGTCATAGGTAATCATATTCAGCGGCGCAACACGCTTCATTCCACGGAAATATGCATAATAAAGCCGGTTTTTCAGAAGGCTGCAAGTCGGGAAATTCTTCAGCTTCATCGTACCAAAGCGGCGCTGGATGTCTTTAATCATCGTCAGGTCGTTCTGATACACCCACTCAATCGGCGGGCGGATGCACTCCGTAGCATTATTTGCACCGGTCAAAACATACTTGATATGATTTTTAACTGCATAATTGTACAGGCCCGCAAAAATTGCATGATCCTGCGGCAGATCTTGATACGGTACCTGAGATTTGAAGAATGCCAGCTGCAGGTCTTTCATCTCTCGCCAGTCAACAACTTCAGTGTACATATCCAGATCCAATGCCTTCACAATTCGTTCAATGTTTTCCACTGCGACATTTAAATTCCAGCCAGTATCCACTACGTAAATCAACGGGTTCAACCCCATGATTTCTTTTGCCACATAACATAGATACGAGCTGTCCACACCGCCACTCATTCCGATGATACAGTCGTACTTTTGTCCTTTTCCGGCTTCTTTGATCTTAGCTGAAACAGCGCGCAACTCTTCCATGCCCGCCTCGCCGGTTTTCCAGTTCGGTTTGATATTTTCGTAATAGTCTACACAGAAATCACAGACACCTTTTTCATTAAATACAATCTTGGAGTCCGTCGTATCCATAACACAATTCGTGCAGATTTGGTAAGGCCGTACAAACTTATTGATTTTTCCTGCCGTCTTGTTTTCCATCTTTTGTCTCCCTTTTCAATCCCGTCTCACTGCGCATAGCGGCGCAGCTCCTTTTCCAGTTCGTCCATAAATCGCGCCCGGGTGAAATGCGCCTGGTAATACGCGCGTGCGTTGGCTCCCAGCTTTTCTCTATCCGGGCAGCGCAGGAACTTTTGCACAG
>ERZ1035027.584-NODE-584-length-20332-cov-13.186270_pt1 | contig 20332 bp, 29 predicted proteins | sample MGYA00520604_ERZ1035027 | MGnify/ENA primary metagenome ERZ1035027 (study PRJEB33766, sample SAMN09781743) | gut metagenome | biome: gut microbiome | host: Homo sapiens | place: Madagascar | study: EMG produced TPA metagenomics assembly of the PRJNA485056 data...
GCTTTAAAAATTTTAATTTGTTTTTATTATAAGTTAAATCAGGCCACAAATTTTTTGCACTCGGAACAAAAAACAAAGAATCCATTAAACTATCTTTATCATAATTGTCCCCGTAATAATTATCAAAAACACTTTCAAAAACATTTTTGACTAAAGACATATATTCAAAAGAAACTTCATTCTTGATGGTTGCCATTCTTTGAGGCATTTGTTTTTCTATTTTTTTTACAATTTCTTTACAAGCATCTTCAAATGCTTTTGAAACTGTATTTGATAAATCACTCATATTCTTTTCCTTTCTTTAAACTATTAAAGAGGGAAGCGTTTTACTTCCCTCTTTTAGATATATAATATGTATCTCTAGCTAGAGAACCACAATTTAATGTGGCTTAATCCTTTTTATTTACTTTTTTCTCTTTACCAGTTCTAATAGCTTCTAATTGAGTCAACTTTTTAATAGCTTCTGTAGTTTTATCTGCGTTTTGAGACTTACTTAAAGCTTCGTAAAGTTCTCTAATTTCCTTAAGAGCTTCTTTATCACTTGCCATCTTATTTAAAAGCTCTTCATTCTTCTTCGCGGATTCTGCAAGTGCCTGATAATTAATATTACTCAACAAACTATCCAAATCTTTCATTGCATAAATATTTAAAGATTCTTGAATCATTTCTTTCATCTCATTATAATCTTTTTCACAATATTGCAAAATAAAAGGAGCAAAAATTGGATAAAGTAAATCATAAGTTTGATAAGTTTGCAAATCTTTGTTAGAAACATCAATCATTGCATACTCCGCAAGAAGAACATTAAAGAACATATTTTTTCTTAAAGAAACAACTCTAATTTCTTCCATTTCAACATCTTGATTGTTCATATCAAAAATAAGAGTCATCATTGCTCTCATCTTATCAAGAATTGGAAGATAAGTACGAACTGTTAATTTATTTCCAAAAGCATTTAAATCTTCTTGCTTAATTTTGCCAGAAATAATTTTAGAAGCGTTGTAAATCAGCTCTTCTAGAGTAATTTTTTCAACTTTTTCCTCGTCTTTCTGCTCATTTTTGGTCAAATCGACCTGTTTTTCATCAGATAAAAGTTTGTTTTCATCTGCCATTTTTATTCTCTCCTTTTAATCCTTTTAATGGAAATTTACTTTTGTTTTTAGGCTGTGATGGGTCATAACCTAAAATCGAATAATCTATTTCTTCTCCTTTTTCGAGAAGATTTTTTAACTGTATTAAATCTGTCTAAGACAAATCTCGCATTGGAATTATTTTATAACGGTTCTGAAAAATACGATAATCTGAAAAAACGGAAGAATTATACTTTTTCCGCATTACCTTTTTCGCTAATTCTGACCTACTATGCCAACCCCATAAATACTATTCCTAAATTAAATCATATAAAACAATAGGTACTTCTGGTACTGCACAACTTACACAAGGTTGTCCACGATTTATTTCGAAAAAGACATTTTCCTTGCCGTCTATATAATAATAAAAAAATAAAGTTATTGGGCATTTAGACTCAAGTTTTTCTTTTTTCTCATATGACCACAAATGGTTTAATCGGTATAAACTATTATTTTTTATAGCTTCATTTATAGTAGAAGATTCCACCCCATATTCAACTGCTACCGCTCTATAATTTTTCCATTCTTTCTAGTATTCTCCATTTAAAGAATATTGGTAAACAGGCGGTAAATCCTCATCCTTTTTAACTACTGGATAATTAAAAAAAGTAACATCTTTTGTAAGATGTTTCCAATTTCTTTTATTTTTTATATCATGAATAGCAGCTTTGTCCACTCCATATTTTTTAGCAAGAAAAGGAATGGGAGTCCCTATTTTTAATTCTTCAATAATTTCTTTCACTTGAGCCAAGGTTAATTTCGAAGAGGTGCTATTTTCCCCTTTTGATGATGTGTCTCTTTCTTTTATATCACATTCTTCTCTGATTTTACTAAGAGTATGCCGTTTATAAAAACGTAAAGTTGTTCCCCTTCTAACTCCAACTTTAGTGTCTATATCAACACAGCGCATTGAAGTATTTAATAATTCAATTATTTCTTTCAACTATTCTACTGTAATATTAGTGCGTTTTTCAAGAGTGTCCCATGTTACATCATTAAATCCTCCGTGCGCATGGTCAGCTTGATTAAAACCAGTGTCTTTTCTTCTAGCACCCAATGTATCAATATAATACTATTCTCTTTTTTCAATATGGGATTTATTCTCGACTATACTTATTTCAGGTTGCCATTTATAAAATTCAACAATCTAAAAATCAAAATTGGTTAATCCATGCTTATTATAACAACGTTGTAAATATGAATTAAAATGAGCTCCCTTTTTCAAATCATTTAAATGGCGTTTAAGTCTTCTAATTAACCGACCATTGCTTCCAGTTGACCCTATATATATTCTATTGTCAGTCAAATCTGTAATTTTATAGACACCTTTAGCTTCTCTATATTTTTTGGCTAGTTGTCTTGTCTAATCCTTCATAGGAATTGAAGAAAAGTCTTCTCTAATTATTTTATTCAAATGCTTGTTTATCTCATTTAAATTATAATCTTCAAAATGGTCTAAATCATATTTAATTGAATTATTACTATCCATCTTTTCAAATCTCCTTTATTTTCAAATCTTGTTATTATTCTTCCAAAGAGATAGAGCTTTTCTTACCGCATTGGTGTTATCGAAACGAACATATAAATCCCCCATCTTACCTAAACCAATACCAAAAGAAAAATCCTACGTCTCTTTAATAATAAATTTTGCTTGGTTAATATTGTAAATATAATAACTATCGCTCACTTTTCAAATCTCCTTTTAATTCTTTAACTATTATTTTATTGCAACTTAATACCAAAAAGGTCTTCAATATCTTTATTTTCATCCTAATTAGAGTATTTTAATGTTGTATCAGAATTTTCATGATGAGCTAAAACTTTAACTTTTTCAAGAGGGACTGACCCTAAATTAAGTTCTTTGCATAAATAATGAGTCCCCTTCAACAAATTGTCTATATAGCAATGTCTTAATGAATGACAAGTAAGCCCTCTATAGTCTTCTCCTGTCATTTCTGTTAATTCATCTCCCCATTGTTTAATCCAATCATATATATTATTTGCTGTCGCTGGTCGCCCCTCCGCATTAATAAATAAAGCTTCCACATTATCTGTTCTTGTAGCTTCATATTTCTTAAAAGCCTCTTTTGTTCTTGAGAAATAAATCACTTTAAATTTTTTAGAACGTTTACCTATGACTACTGTATCGGTACAATTCTTATCATCGGCTATGTCAGTTCGCTTTACCTGTAAAACCTCATTTCGTCTTACACCAGAGTCATATAAAATTCCTAGTAAGGTTGCCTCTTTATATCTTTCTTCTTTCATTAACTTATCATACAACATTTTTATATGTTCATCAGAAACAAAAGTAATTTCTCTTACAGGATTCTTTGGAACACCCTTTATTTTCTCACTAGCATTTCTATCATAATCCTCATATAAATCATCATCATCTGAAGCCATTTCTAACATCATATGAACAGCAGAAAGCATCCTGTTACAACGAGCAGCGCTTAAACTCCATTCATCCTAACAATATATCATAAATCTACGAAAATCTCTTTTGTTTAAATCTAAAAAAGATTGATTGTCACAGTTCTCCAAAACCCAAATTGCCACCCTACGCAAATCTGCGAAATACTATTTTTGAGTTCCTTCTGACCTACGTTTCGCTTTACATTCTGTAATAAAATCATCTATTAATTCTTTGTTTTCCTTATTTACTTGCTCCCATTTTTCAGGTGTGTAAATTTTATTATAAGGCTATTTATATGCCATTATTCAATTTCCTCCTTTCTAATATCTTCAAGCATTTTCTTTATATTATAAGTATAATGAGTCCTCTTTATTTTTTGCTCAATTATAATTGCTCCATATTGAATACAATCTAATTTATTAATAGACCGTTTATCATTTTCACATAAAAATTTGCTAAAATTCTATATAGATAACCAATAAGTTACATTATTTGAAATGTCTTCATCATCTCTAAAATTAAATAAAAAACCAGCGAATACCCCCTCCTATTGAGCAAACTTAACCAAACTATTAATCTAATGAGCTTTAATCATCTTAGAGGTTTTATCTTTTATGTCTCTCTATATAGTCAAAGATTTATAACAAGTGCTTTTGCACTCAATGGCAAATAAATTGGGAAGTTCATATACCAAAAAATCACAGGGGTTCTCAGGTTGAAACCTTGAAGTTTTTTCATGCTACCAAGATAAAGAAGTATCATGTAATCTTAACACAAACAGTTCATCATTCTTAGCCGCTTCTTGAAAATCCTTTTCAAAAGCTTTTCCTTTATTCATTTTTCACCTCTTTTAACCTTTTTGGAATGGGAAAAAAAGAGATAGCCCAACCTTACTCAGTTAAGCTATCTCCTTTCCCATGAACGTTGATTATCCAGTTCAATCATTCAAAACTTTTTTAAACCACAAACTTTAAGTAAGGGCAATCAATTCCAACCGTCATAGTAGTCATTATCTTCATAATGCTTCTTTTTCTTTTTACGGTTTTCATATCTATTTCTGTTTCGAGTCTTTTCGTAATCCTCTTCGAATTCAAAAATCTCTTCTTCTTTTTTCTTCTTCACTGTCTATTTTTTCTTAACAGGCTTTCTCTCCTCAGATTCATCATCTCTGTACTAATCAAAAGCCTAATTTTTATTTTTCTTACCCATAAATTCTCTCTTATTTTTAGTTAAACATAATAGAACTTAATATCACTAAGTCCTTTATCATAATCAAAAACAAAAGCAATGCATCCAGCATCAGCCATAGTATATCCACTCTTTGTAGTCCAATTATCCATCTTTGTCATGGCAGAAAGAATGAAAATAGAAATGCCATAATTTTCTCTCAAAGCCCAATCATTGTGATGTAAATGACCACACAACCAATAATGATAAGATGTCTGCCCCCAATCTTCTTTTGCTTCGGTCTGCATCAAACCATTAATACGGTCTTTTTCATCACTACCATGAGTCAAACCAAGAAGAGTCTTGCCAACTCTAATATATTTCCTTGGGAAAGGATTTGCATCAACTTTAACTTCTTCTACATTTTTATAATACGCTTCAATTATCTGCATTAATGCAAATTCTTCAAATCGAGAGTGATTCCGAGAAACAAATACAACTTCTACTTGCGCCACTCTACTAAGCATATCTATAACTTCAATCAAAGCTTCTGTGCCTTTTTTGAAGATAGTATTAAACGTTCCTTCATTATCCTGCATGTGAGATTGACTTGTTGTGTAACCAGTAAAGCTACTGTTAAGATAATCGTTACCAACCATATAAATAATCTTTCCCACATTATTCCAATGAACAGAATCAATCATCTTCTTAGTGGTAGAAAGCATATTCTGTCTTGCAATTTCCATATTATACTCAACTCCTGTTTCATAGGGCTGAGAAATTCTACCAAAATGTACATCAAGATGACTGAAGAAAACTACATTGGGCTTGTTACTAATATCTCCTCTAATATGTTCTGTCTTACGAGGAGATTTAAAACCTTCAAAATATTTTCTTAGCTCTTCTAAATCTAAACCACAATCGGTAGGCTTTACAGTAATACGAGAAGAATAAAGATTCTTCAAACCACCTTTGCCATCACCTTGTTGCCAAATACTATTCTTAGCATTAAGCAATTCAAACTGAACTGGATTATACCCGTGTGCTTTTAAAAGAGCTGTTTTATCCGTAAGCTCATCTTCTGACAAAGCTACGAATTTTTCACTTGTTCTCACACCGTTACTATCTAAAGTAGTAGTATTCTTAGTAGGAATGTTTTTATTAACAGGTTCGTTAACCCATCCTGAAGCATTAAATTCAGAATAAAGCAACGCACCTCTACGAATTGTATCAATAGTCAAAGAAGGCAAACCATATTTTTTACGAATATCGTTTGCATTACTCCAAGTTGCGTCACCATTTGAAATATCCATCATTAATTGACGCATTTCACGAAGATAACCTTCGGGTACTTTATCTGTAACTAAAGCCATTTTAAATCTCCTTAATTAAGAATCTGTGAAATGTCATCAACAATATGGTCAACCAAAGAATACTGCAACTATTGAGTGTCATCCAAATACCAATCAGTCTTAAGCTTCTTAGTTAAGGTAGACTTGGAAATAGTGGTGTTTTCTATAATATTATTATGAACTCTGGAAATCAAATTTTTATATTGCTGATTTTGCTGTTGAACTGCGTTAAAATCACCCCGTTGCATAGCACTACCAGAATGCAGGAGTGCCGTAGAGTTCTTTAAACAATATCTATGACCTTTATGACCATTAATAAGAATCATGGCACCGCAACTCATAGCGCAAGCAAGATTAACAGTAACGATAGGCGTCTTAGAAAGCTTCATAACAGACAAAAAGCCCATCGCTGAATACAAATCCCCGCCATAAGAATGAACGTAAATAAAAATCTTTTTACGGTTCTCAACAGGAATATCTTTATCAGCATCTTCTTTGTTCCAGCGAATAATTTGCTGCATTTCTTGAAACAAAGTTTCATCAATGTCCTTGGTTATCCACAGTTCCCTATTTTTAAGTGACCTATATTTCTAAACTAAAATAGGGTCTGGAAGCTGTAAATTAGCTTCTGGACCAAGTTCCTCTAAACAGAACAAATCATCTAAAGTATCATTCTTAATTTTATCCATTTTAATACCTTTTAATCCTTTTATTTTATTAAAAAAATATATTTGAAGGAACAGTAATTGTTAAACAAACAAGATTTTAACAAAAGGTTAATTACTCCCTGTCCTGTTCTTCTTTATTGCATAAAACGCTAAAACTAAACTCTAACGTCTTAAGGAACTCCTTGTACACATGGTACATGAGATATGTGGCTCAGACTCGCTTTACGAACCCGTAAATTTGGTTTTCTTTAAGTCCTCATCCTGCGCTTATGGACACCACATTAAAAAGCTGCAAGACTATGCCTCGTAGCTGGCCTAAATATACAACATGGTATATAAGGTGATAAGGTTTATGCCGACACCTTAAAACGCCTTTCTCTTCCGTTTGAAACCACGCATGAAAGTATGTTGGTCGGACAGTTTTAATTGCTACCCTGTGGAAACCTGACAACCCTAATAAGCCTCCATTGCATCACTGGATGGTAGCCCAATATACAACTTCTCTGGCAACCCTGACCTCTTATGTCAATAGGTTTATTTAAAAAGCTTTGCAAAGCTTTTTATACAATTATTTAATTACAATAAAATCTCTGTTGATTTGTTGGCTACTACAACCTTATCAGTTCTATTTCTCTTACTAATAAGCTCAGATAAAACCTTACTTAATTCTACTCTATCTTTCATATTACCGTGCTGAAGAACAACTTTGCCATAACTTCCAGTTCCAAACCCACCTGAATAATAATCACAAAGTTCATCCCTTTGCATGTGACTTGAGAAACTGTTAAGATTAATTACTCTACAACGACTATGGATTTGTTTGCTGTTAATAGCTACAGTTTTGGTTTTCTTTTGCTTAATCTTCCAAGCTAGAGAACCTTCAACAGAATAACCAATAAATGCAATGCCATTTTTAGCACTCGGGAGAAGCTTTTCAGCAATACCTACGGCAAATCCCGCATTTAACATTCCTGCACTAGAAATAAAAATAGCTGGGTCTGGTTTTGCTAAGATTTGTTCAATCTCTTCGTAATTATTAATAAATTTAACTTTATCCCACGAAGAAGTTTCAATCCATCTCTTAAGTTGCTCTCCCTCCAAAGTTTCGTTAAAAATCTTATTAATCTTACAAGTTAAAGGAGAACCAACATAAACAGGAATGTTAAAATTCTCATCGTCTTTGAACATTTCGTAAAGAATAGTTAAAATTACTTGGCTTCTCATTAAAGAAAAAGAAGGAAAAAGCAATTTACCTTGTGCATCAATACAAACATCATATACAAAAGCCTTAATTTTTTCTAAATCTTTTTCTCTATCTTTTGCCTTAGCACTTTTCTCTTTACTTGCATAAGTAGATTCACCAATCAATAAATTTGCATTCTGAACAGGTTCAAATTTATTTGCGTAATAACTTTCAGTTCTAATATTGCCCAAGTCGCCTGTAAATGCAATTTTACGAGTAACACTACCATTCTTAATATATAGAATCAATTGAGCAGCACCAATAATATGTCCAGAAGGAATAAACTCAAATGTTACTTCATCATCCAACTGAACCCTTTGCTTAAAAGGATACTCTTCAATATGAGTAATCATATCTTTAACATCAGACTCTTCATAAATTGGAGAATATTCTCTTTTAAGTTTTCGAGACAAATCTTCAACATCTCTTAACATAATCTTAGCGCTATCTAATTGTAATTCTCGAATTAAATCTTTATTACCATCAGGCACAATAATTTTTCCATCAAACCCTCTTTTAGTTAAAAGGCTTAAACGACCACTGTGGTCTGTATGTGAGTGCGTCACAAACACATAATCTACATTCTTTTCTTTAAATGTAAATCTCGCATTATTAGCCTGATACTCTTTCAAGAGACTTTGATTACCTTGTACTAATCCACAATCGACAAGAATTGTTCGTTCTGGCTTTCCCCATGTAATAACTGTACAAGAACCAGTCACATCTTCTGCGGCTCCAGAATTTTTAAAACTCACCCTAATCTTGTCTTTGCTTTTACTCATAATTAACCTCCTACTTTATTATAGGAACTTATATCTTTTAATTATTGCCTTCAATAATTAACAATTAATATAAGTATATACAACTCATGTTGTAGATTTGCCTTCACTTTCTCCATTTAATATTTTTCATACTTAATATACCAAATGTTTGATTTTTTGTCAAGGACTTTGAAAAATTTCTTTTCCAAATAAAATCATGTTAAAAAAGACACTTTTCAAAATCCTTTATTTTACTGGGGAAAATAGCGCTAAAATACCAAATAAAATTCACTTTTTATTTTCTTTCGCGTCTAAAAAGAGGATGGGATTAACCCCATCCTCAGTTTATTTGTCATTACTTACTCTTTTGTAAATCTTTGTACCAAGAAGGCAATTCAAATTCAACAGTCTCTCCAACAGAGTATTTTTCAAAATCTCTCATTGTAAGACCGTTGCCATTTTCAAGAATTACCCAAGCAGAAGTCTTCCACTTACTATGTACAACACCTCTTGCCCAACCTTCCTTTAATTTAGGCTCTTCAACAACAGGCTTAACTTCTTCCTCTTCAGTGACACTTTCTAACTCCTGCTTAACAGGCTCAACAATTTCTTCTTTTACAATTTCCTTGTTGCGCTTGTTTTTGTCATACTTCTTATATTGAATCTGCTTCTCCTTGTTTTCTTTCTTAGGAGAAACTTCAATATCAAAAGTGCTGTTCATTTCATCCATTTCTTAATCTCCTCTCACAGCTCGTCATGGCAGGAGAATTTTCCCATGCACACTTCTAATGACAATATTTTTGATAAGGACAGAGCCGATGAGGTTCTTTCCCATCGACTCTGCATGTTATTCTTCCACCATTTTCCTGCTGTGCATTACTGCAAAGCATTTATTCTATTCTCCCAGCTTAAATTACCGAGCAAGAGTAATGGTCATCTTATCAGTAAGGTTCTCATTCAGATTAAAAGTAACAGTTACATCACCAGCAGCCTTAACAGTAAGAACACCATTAGCATAATCAGCAGCGGCACTCGCAGCAACTTCATACTGGTCAGCATTCAGCTTAATAGGAGCGCCATCAACAGGACAAGCATAAACATTAAGTTCAATCTTATCACCGACTTTAGCAGTTTGATTCTTATCCTCGATAACAATACTAGTAAACATATCGGCAGCAGTCTTGTTCTCAAGAACCTGAACGATTTCAGCATAAACGCCGTCGCCTTCGCAACCAGCGCATCCAGAAGCCAATAGCGATAGGTAATCCTTTGAAATTATCTCCAGATTTTCCCCCGCTCTAAACCGTGCATACGCCTTTCAACGTACACGGCTTGCCATCGGTTTAAAATTAATCATTTTTCCCAATCTTTCAAAACAATCTGAACGAAATTTCGTCCTTTCTTTAATTGGTTTACAGAGTCTTCTATTTGCTATTTTGTTGGTAACTATCTCCGTGAACGAACTCTTAAAATCTTAAATCCTTGCGATTTTAAAAATTCATCTCGTCTCCTATCTTTCTAATAATTTTTATGCCAATAGTTACCGTCATATTCAACATCTATTTTTAATTTTTCATCTATAAAAAGAACTATGTCTAAGGATAAAAAAGATACTGGGTAATTCAATTTAACATCGTACTACGGATACATTTCAGATAAAATATCTTTTAACTATATTTGCTATATAGAAGTTGGAACGTTTCCGTTTTTCGCTCTTGTCTACATTGCTTTTTCTTGTAACTATGGACATTTCCGAGCATTATCATACCCATATTTGTCCATCATTGTCTTTTTACCCTTATCTCTCACTTCTTGATTCCCAAGGCTATTCTCTGAACCATATTTTTCAATACAAGACTATATTTGTTTTTCTCTAATTTCTTTGCTCAAAGTGGGATTTTTTACCCCGTATTTTTTCAAGCAACTATCTTCAATTTTCTTTTGTATTTCTTCATTTTGTTGAGCAAATTCTACTCCATATTTTTCCAAATTGGATTTTTTTCGCTTATTATCAAAATCTTGTGCTTGAAAATAATTTTCCACTCCATACCTTTCTAATATTGTTGCAGTTCTATTATTCTAAAATTCTACAATATTAGATGGATTCTTTTCTCCATATTTTATTAAACAAGTCTATTCTCGTTTTTCTTGAGTTTTATTCTTGTATTCTTTGGTATGAGAACATTTATTGCATATATCTTTTCCCCAAATATTAAAAGATTTAATATGCTAACTATGTCTGCGACTATAAATTTCTCCACAACAATCGCATTTCCTTTCCTCTTTAATAGTAGTCCCATCCTACAGATGTTTAGGAAAAACTTTTATTGTGTCTCCACATTTCCCCTAATATCCAAAAGAATGATAATGGTTTATATTAAGACTACCCAATTTTACCTCAATTAAATTATCAAGTATCATTTTTATCCTCCTTTCTTTATAGTATAACAAATAATAATAGATGTTTTAAATTAAAATTGGATTTGATTAATTTTAAATCGACTAATGCCCATTCCTCCATTCCCATTACAGGAACTTCAACGGTTCGAACATCTCTTTTCCCCACAAATTAAATTAGCTTATTTCTTTCTCAAGTTTCGACTAATAACTATGCGTTTTGTAGGTTTCCTTGTACCAATAATTCTATCTCAATATTTTTAGGTGCTTGCTTTGAGCCTATTAAATTATTGTCTTAACAATCAGGAATTTCATACCGCGCAGTTTTACTTTTCCCTATTTAATAGCATACAATTTCTTGTATGGGGTAACTCGTACATTCGCAAGTTCGTCAGTGATTTTTTCACATTCTCACCATGAATATTTCTCTCGTTAAAAAAACGAATTGACACCCGACATATTAAAAACCATGCTTCCGTTTAGGTTTTCGTCTGCCGACTTTATCTGGTTTTATACGAAAAAAATTTCTTTTAATCGCACACAGAAGCTTAGTGAAACATCTTTGGGATTGTTCCCTCATTTATGTTTTCGAATTATTAGTTAAAAGATATTATTCTTTCTCTCTTTTCCTTATTATTTTAAGTTATAGAGAAACAAGTCATCACGCGCAGAACCCTCGATAGAAGTATTGCTGACACCAGAAGCGCTCATGCTGAGTTCCTGAGAACCGTTAAGCATGAAACGAGGAACCTTGATGATAACCTTACCAGCAAGGGTAGAGGTCTCAACATCACAAGAACCACCGTTGTAAAGATTAGCCTCAAGAATGCAAGTCAGAGTCTTAGGAATGAAGTTAGCGCTAATAGTAATCTTAGAAGCAATGTCATTATGATACATATAACGAACACAAACTTCAGCGTCCTTCAGAGCTTCACCGAGAGCGACTTCATTAACACCATCACCAGTAACGGCATAACGCTGATAACCTTCATCAGTGCCAGACTTCTTAATATAAGCATAAACATTGGTGTTACCAACCATAGGAACAGCCTTATAAGACAAAGTAACCTTACCAGTAGCATCAGCAGTGAGCTTCTCATCTTTCATAGCGTCACCACCGAGCTCAACCTCAGAACCAGTATTCATAGCAAGATACTCAAGAGAGAACATAGCATCGGTCAGCTTGAGGTCGAAAGTAGAGGTATGCGCATAACGACCATAAAGCTTGTTGCCTTGTCCAGCGCGGAGGTCCTCGAAACTGATTCCTATAGTAATACTGGAGTCAATCAAAGTATTGGCAGTAGCGACAAGACGTTCGCCATCTAAAAGAGTCGCACGGCCTACACCAGCTAAAACATTTTAATTAAAAATAAGACGCTACTCTTATTTTGCTTTCGCCTTATATTTTCATATAAGATTAGACCATATCATTACCTTTTTTATTAAAAGGTAGTCTCCACTTCTACCACCAAACACTTGTGGTATACTTCCTTTCAGAATGGTCGTTGGACTTTTCTCTATTAAAGACTTAGCTGCTGATTACCCATTATTCAATACTTAGGATTTAACCATATATCATCTGTTTATTTCTTTTTACTTTCGTAGCATTCACAATTAGGTATATTTCATCCTTTTGTTGTAGCATAAACAGCTTTAGGGAATTCCAGCAATTCAAAGACTATTTTTACATACACATCACTGTATACGGTTACTCTTTAGCCAAGCAAATGCGGACTCGGCATCCGATAACATAATATATATCCTCCTTATTTATTTATTCTTTCCTTTTCTTTGAAAGGAATTATATTATTTCTTTGTAAAATTCTATACAAAGTATTATTAGATATCTTATATTTTTCACAAATCTCTTTGTTGCTAACATAAGATAAATAAGCATTGATTATTTCCTTTTCTTGAGATTCAATTCTTCTTTGTTTTTGTCCTTTAGTTTCCACAGAATAATCTCTCAAAGACAAAAATTCTTGATATGTTTGGAATTTTCTTTCCAGATATAAAGAACTTTCTTTATACATCCAATCCATAAATAATTTAATATCTTCTTGTCTATTTATTTTTAAATGAGCACAAGTTTCACTAATCTAATAAAAAACTATATTAATTGGCAGTGTATTTTCAATTACTGTTTTCAATTCTTTTAAGAAACAAGGATGTCCAGCTATATCCGAAGCACCTCTTGCTTTACCCACTTGGTTTATTATTATACTGCCATCTCCGTCAAAAACCCGTCGAACATAATCCCTTAAATATTTTTCAGGAATATAATCTGGGAAATGCAAGGAGTAAGTTTTTCTTTCTGGCAAACCAAGTTCTTCTAAACGAGAACAAAAATATTTGCTCGTTAATCTAAGATTGCTCGAATAACTTTCTCTTCTGCTTCCATTTGGCTTGTCATAAACTTCATAAATAGGTCTATCACTTTCAAGTAAATTTTTGAATTTTTCTAAAAGCTCTAAATCTCCTCTTTGAAGTTTTATTTTGGCTTCATTTTGTTTTTTAAAATTACAACCATCAGCAGCAAAGAATCCCAAGAAATAGAATTTTTCAGGACAATCTAATTCATCTAGCCAATGTTCATTAAAAGTATATGGAGATGCTCTACGTTCATCGTAAATTGCATCGTAAGCACTTCTTATTTCTATTCCTTTTTTCTTTAAATAATTTCTTATTGCAACTGAACTCATACCGTATCTCTCACTCAATTGTTCAGAAGAAAGACCACTAAGATAATCTTCAATTACAAAAGTACCATCTAATTTAGATTTACCCATAGCAACTCCTTTCCTTTTAATTATGTAACAGAAGCGAATTTCTTTTGGAAATCATTCATTGTCATAATTTCCTTAGACATATCCTTCTTGTTATCAGTAAATATCCAATGGTGAATGTCTCCATCCTTGAACTAAACTAGCCGAGACATAGCGCCCTAAATCTAAGCGTAATAATACCCCTTGGCATCAATGGTTTTTAGCATTAAAGAAAGTTTTCTCAAACTTACTTGTTCTTTTAACATCTCCATAGTGTATGGAGAACTAATGGATATACAGACAAGCTATTTTTCCAAACTTGGAGATGTGTAATTCTTGTTCTGCATCCTCGCCTTTAATTCCATTTCTTCTCTTAAATTGGGGTCGATATACCTATCTCCATCGTAATCCAAAATATTTTGGTGTGTGATAATAGCTATAAATTCATCAAGTTCTTTTGGTTCTAAAACTATATCGTATATATATAATTTTTTCATGCCATTAGCACCCGTTTGAATTCCATAGATATCTCTCATTTTGCTTTTACATTCTGGACATATAGCATAATTATTAATAAACTCAAGAGCTTTAACTTTCTTTTCAGTTTCGCTTAAATTATCAGGTAATGTTTCTTGAAATTTAGCATATTCTTTGATAACTTCAAACTAAGTTCGTTTGAATCCACAATGAGGACAAAACAAACCATTTTTTTCATGGAACACAAGTTCGAACATATTAATTACCTAAGAAGTAACCATAGGCCCATATTCTTGGTTTTCCATATTCTATATTAAATATGCCATATAAGACATACCAATACCTTCAGGATTAGCCACTTTTTTAGTGGTTTCTATTCCATTTTCATCTACAACTTTTATTTCTTTAATGTTTTTATCTTGAGTAAAACAAGATAAGTTAGCATAAAAGTTGTAGTAATCTTTCGTTAAAACTGGATAAATTAACAAGCCTTTAAATGGCACTGGTAAATCTAAACCAAAATAAGCTTGTTCGTACATTTCCATTTTAGCTTGTAACTCTTTAGATATTGCCAATTAAGACACCCCACTCATGTAGCATCCTAATACAACTTTAATTCCTTCAAAATTTCTATTGTTCCAAATTCCATATTGAGCCTGTTGGAATCTACTCATCATTGTTGAAAACTCTAAATTACCAACGCCCTGTACATGAGCGCCATTAAGCAAAAACAAAACTGCTTTCAACAAAGTAGAAACACGACTCTTACCAGTAATGGGAATTTCAACGCCATCAACTGTATCAACAGGGTAAACTTTGTCATCATCACTTGGATTAATATTAATACATTTATTATGAGTAATTATATCAATGCCGAAATTAACAACGGCTTTATATCTATCCGCAGGAATAATTTGGTCAATATAAATTTTTAATAACGTACTTTCAACCGTCCAAGCATCTTCAAAATGAGGACTTCTAAAAACACGTTTGTCGGTTTGTGTTATATCATCAGAACATATCAAAGAAGTAATCTATTGATATGTAGGCAATTCTCTATTAAGAGCATCTGCATCATTATAATATAAAAGTTTCCAAATAATATGAGTTTGTTCTAATTCTTCAGGAGTTTTTTTATTAGGAGATAACAAATAATAAATTATTCTATCTTCTACTCCATCTAAATTTACAAAACGGTTAAATGCAGATGGTGCATAACTACTATCTAACATTAATAAAAACCTCCCAATTTAAAACTAAAAGTCTCACTAATAGTAACCCCTGCAACATCAGGGTCGATACAAGTAGCAATTACATCTAATGTACCTCTATTGCAAGCTTTTAAATTTTTAATCTTAAAGGTGTTATCACCAGTTTGTTCAAATTCATAATATTTAGACCAATTTTCTTCTTTTATACCATTTAAAACAACTTTGTACTCGAAGTGAGTGGGAAGTGTACCACCTTTGAAACTTAATTCAGTTTCACATTCTTTGCTATTGCCAAGAATTATTTTATAATCGTCACAATCTTTAAGAGTAATATGATACTCCTCATCGTGAAGGTCTTCCTTTTTTGGAATAAGATATAAAGGAGCATTATTAGCGACACGTGTTACAGCATCGTCATTAGCGCTCCATAAATCTTTATCCAACGCCAAGACCACGAAAGGTATATCTTCTAATCCAGTAAAACCACTTTTTGCAAAAGTTTTGGTGGATGTACTCTTTATAACAGCTTTAACTTTATATATAGCATTATTTTCAATGTCGTTCTAATCTGTGCCACCAAGAATAACTCGGCTATTAATTTTAACAGCATTTGAAAAATAATTTAATTGCATCGTGACATACCACTCAGCTTGAGGTATTACCAAAGTTTTATTATAATACTGGTTCATATATTTCAATTCGTTTTCCAGTACAATAGGCTCATACCTTATTTCAGTGGCATCTATTTGACTGTTTGTTGAAGACCCAAGTAATGCAATATTAGCATTACATCTACGAATTACACAAGAATTCCGTGGATTTATAGGAGAATTATTTATAGCAATCCAAACACTCGTATTATAATGTTTTTCTTCCTCTGTCATAACGCTTAAATCCTGAAATTCCAAAGAAAAGCGATATCTTTTTCCAAGGGGATTAGGATATTTCAAATCTCTAAAAGAAATTTCTGCCCAGTCCGTCCCCAAATCTTCACCACGTTCACCCTTAACATTTCTTATAACAACAGTTTCAAGAGGTGTATATTCAGGCATTTTGGTTGTGTATTCAATTTGTCGGTCTTTTTCTTCTTCTATGTCAACAGTATTATATCTATATTCCCAATCCTAATTGCGTTTATATTGCAGATTTTGAATATAATAATTATCTCCAACCATATTATGCTTTAAACGAGCTTTGAGCATGATACTGCTATCAACAATACCAGTAGTATTTAAAATCGCCATTTTAATCCATAATCTCCTTAGCCTTCGTTTTTGTATTTCTTTAATAAATACTCGGCATAATTGATTGATTCAAATATTAATTTCTTAATCTGTCCTTTATCTAATTGATTCGTTAAAATAGCATTGATATTAATTATAATACTTACTAATTCACCATCAAAAAGAATATTACTTGACGAAACATACATCATTATTCCACCACAATACACACGGTAATTATAAGTGGAATCGGGTTCTTGAGATTTGTCATATACATAAAGAACTTTCTTCAATTTTGAAATTATTTCTTCTAAGCATATAATTTTCTCATTAATAGATAAAACTACTTTGAAGTTCTTGTTGTCTTTATCCATCTTTACCCCCTTCCTATAAACTTACTACCACCCATAAAACGGATTTGCCATGCAAGTCTATTTTGATAATTGTATATTTCTGAATCAAGTTGGTCTACCCATTCGTTTTTCGCTTTTAAGATACGGTCATTAGACATAATCTTGAAATCGCTGTCTTGCATTAAATTGCGAATATCTAATAACAAATTGCGTTCTTCTTCTCCCCATGCCTTTACAAGCAAACGAGCAAGAATATCTTTAACATAACCTACCACTAAACTTGTACCATTTACATTTTTGTTAGTTAAGCCTTCAAAATTGTCAGTAAATTCACCAACATAATATTGCTCAACTGCATATTGCTTGCCTTCAGGTAACACATCAGGGAATTCTACAGTGTGAGCTTCTTTATCAATCGAGCCTTGCACCAATAATTCTCCTTCAATATAATTATATATTGAATTATCCTGAATCTCAAACTCAGGGTCAAGTTCGAATTTATTATTCTTACCATCCCCTTCAAAAACTTGCATGATACCTTTTGGTTCTTTATATTGAGATAAACGTAAAGAAACGCTTAGAGGGTTGTTAAACATAGATATTGCATTTTGCAAATAGGTGTACATTATCTTATTAAATTGCAAAGGATTAGTTTCATACGCTGTCGTAATCCTTGGGTCATCAAATAAGGCTATTGCTTTTCGATAGACATCACTAAACAAAATGCCCATTTAAACCCTCCTTATTTGTTTAATGTCTTATTGAATCAAAATTCATTTGAGCCAACAGATTGTCAAAAACACCCTTGTTAGAAATTCTGTTCAGAAGCTCAACTTTACTTCTAACACGATATTTAGCATCATTTTCATAGCACTTTCCAAGCCAGTAAGAACAAATAAAGTCTTTATCAGCTTCAGTCAAAGAATTCATGTAATCCTCAAGTTCACGCTCACTCTTCTTGTAAATATTTACGAGGTCTCCCTTCGTAACAACAGCATGACCCTCTCTTTTCAAACAAGATACATTATAACGTTCCGCAACATCGGCGAATTCGGGAGCCAAAAGAATAATTTCTTTATCGAACCACTTACGATATTTGGAAACACATTCCTCGAACTGTTGCCAGCTAAGAACACGCTGTTCACCGAGAGTATGGAAATTAATAGTCAAACCAGTAAGCTGAATAGCGGTTGAAAGCCCACCAAGCAACTCACGATTATGAACAATAACAATTTCCTTGTCACTCTTTCTATTGCCAAGAATTTCCAGAAGTCTTTCTGTTGTATTAGAAGTATTATCCTGTACTTCTTTTGCCTTAAAAGAACTTTCTGTATCGCCCTCTCTATCATTCAAAGTAGATTCTTTGATTGCTTCTGCCAACTTTTCGTTCTTTGCTTTCTCTTCCTTGAGTTCACTACTCAAAGATTCAATTGTAGACTGGAACTTTGCCATCATAGCTTGAATATCTTCTAACGAGATAGAAGACTGAGTAGCAGGAGACTCCTTAACAGAAGTCTCCGCATTCTCAGCAATTTGTTCCTTATTAGTTTCGTTTACAACTTCTTCTGTATTTTTAATAGTTTTCTTATTTACAGCCATTTTTTACAATCTCCTTTTAAACCTTTTAAACATATCTGGAGCAACCAGAATTTACGAAATCAACTAATTATTATAATTAATTATTTATAATTAGATTATAATTTGATATTAGTTAAGAGTAATAGCACCAATCTTGCTACCTACAATAGCGTCCATACCCATACGCATATCAACGGTAAAACCGTAAGTATGGTCAGCAGCAAACAAGGGGTCCTTCTCAACAGAAACGGTATTACCTTCCATGACAACCTTGATAGGCTTATTCATACCAAGAGGAAGCATGTAAATAATATCATCAGGAAGAACGACTTCAGGCTCACCATTGATGGTGTTAGGAACAAGAGCGTTACCCAGTTCAATCATAGGAACATTCTTGTAATCAGGCAGGAAGCCATCTCTAACAATAGCGCTGTCCTCACCATAACGGAAACCCTTTGCACTGTCAGGAAGGACAGAAGCAAGAGCAATAGAAGTACCAAGAGCATAAACATCAGCACCGCCATTAGCAAGTTTTACCAAACGTGCAACTTTGAGCCAGTTTTCATCAGTAAGACCGTTAGCCATATAGCCAGCGATACCATCCTGATTGTTAGTGGCAACGTCAGTGTTATTGGTAATAATAGAAGCCATTACCTTAGCAAGACGAGCCTGAATATAAGCGGCAAAGGAAGCGCCAATCTTCTGGAGGAGTTTACCCCAATCCTGACGCCCTGCTGAAACGTGGTCAGTTATATTAAGAGTTATTTAGTGTTTTTAGCTTTTTGCTGTTCATAATCTTTTAAGATTATTTCAGTGTAATAATTACCATCTTTTAATAGCCAATTTATTTTGTCAATTATTTCTTGCTTCTCTGGAATAGAATGGTCTCCTTTTATTCTCAAAACTTTATAACCCATTTTTTGAACTACTCGGTCTCTTTTAATATCTTTCTGTTGGTCTTGATGCCAATACCAACCATCATATTCCAAATCTATTTTGATATCATCAATAAAAACAGCTACATCTAAATTAAGTTGACTTAAAGGGTAGTTCAACTCTACTTTATATTCATCTTGAAGCATTTCATAAATTTTTAATTGTTGTGAAGAACATTGGATTAATTCTTTTTTATTAGCCAACGCTTCTTGCATCCTTTTTCGTATTTCGGGATTTTGTATAGGATAATCGCAACCATATTTTTTTCTACTAGTTTCTTTAGCTTTATTTTTTACTTCTTCTGTCTAAAGAACAAAAGTTGTCCCATACTTTTCTAAGCAAGTCTATTTAGCTTTTTCCTTTATCTCATCTGTTAAAAGAAAACACTCAACGCCGTATTTTTTCAAGCAAGTCTGTTTAGCCTTTTCTCTCGCCTCTTTTATTTGCCGAGCGTAATCTACCCCATATTTTTCATTTAAAGTCTTTTTAGATTTATCCTTAAATTCTTCACTTTTAGCAGGATTATCCACTCCATATTTTTCTAAATTTGTTTTTATAGATTTGTTATTCCTTTGAGCTATTAATTCTTTATTCTTTCCCCAACAATCTCTACAACAATATTTACCATTATGCTTTTCTATTCTTTTTAAAT
>ERZ1035027.585-NODE-585-length-20331-cov-6.431051_pt1 | contig 20331 bp, 19 predicted proteins | sample MGYA00520604_ERZ1035027 | MGnify/ENA primary metagenome ERZ1035027 (study PRJEB33766, sample SAMN09781743) | gut metagenome | biome: gut microbiome | host: Homo sapiens | place: Madagascar | study: EMG produced TPA metagenomics assembly of the PRJNA485056 data set...
TTCAAAAGAACTTTGGATGTGTACGATTTGTTTATAACTATTATTTAGCAAAAAGAATTGAACTATACGAAAAGTATAAAGAAACTTTCAACTACTATGCGTGCGCAAAAGATTTGACACAGTTGAAGAAAGAATTAACTTGGCTCAAGGAAGCTGACTCAACATCATTACAATCATCTCTCAAAAATCTTGATGCAGCATATCAGAAATTTTTCAAGGAGCACAGCGGCTATCCAAAATTCAAAAGTAAGAAAACACATAAATTTTCATATACTTGTAAATGTGTTTCAAACAATATTGAAATTATACAAAACAATAAAGTAAAACTACCGAAACTAGGAATAGTAAAAATAAAAAATAAATTACCTATACAAGGCAAAATCCTTTCCGCAACTATCTCTCAGGCTCCTTCAGGTAAATACTTTGTAAGTATTTGCTGTGACAATGTGAATATTGAACCTTTTGAGAAAACAGGATCTGTTGTTGGTATTGATCTGGGCATAAAAGATTTTGCTATAACCAGTGACGGATTGAAAATATCTAATCCCAAATATCTTAAACAATCTTTAGATAAACTTGCAAAATTACAAAGAGAATTATCTCGAAAAACAAGAGGTAGTTCAAATTATAATAAGCAAAGAATAAAGGTTGCAAAACTTCAAGAGCATATTGCTAATAAAAGAAAAGACTTCTTACACAAAATATCTACTCAACTAGTAAAAGATTACGATATCATTTGTTTAGAAGACCTAAAGGTAAGTAATATGCTTAAAAACCATAAACTAGCACGAAGTATTGCAGATGTATCTTGGTCAACATTTGCATCTTATCTTACTTACAAGTCACTTTGGTATAATAAACAAATATTAAAAATAAGTACATTTTTCCCTTCATCACAAACTTGTAATAAATGTGGAGAAAAGTTTCCTTTTACAAAAGACTTAGGAGTTAGGGAATGGATTTGTCCAAACTGCGGTAGTAAACTTGATAGAGACATAAATGCTGCAAACAACATACTTAATGAAGGAATAAGACTTATTACATAATTAAGATAAAACCAACCGCAGGAACTGCGGGGTTAGCCTCTGTGATCTGTAGTCACTAGACTACTTGAAGAGGAAGCCATTACCTTTAGGTAGATGGTAGTTCACTAAGGAGTTTGAAAAAAATGAAAACATATACTTTTATCAGTTATGATAAATCTCCAAAAACATTTAGAAAGTTTCACATCTTTAAGAAGCGTTTTTCTTCGTTAGCAGATGTTGCTAAATTTCTGAAAGCTTCAAGTAAGATCTATTTGAACAATCCGATGAACGAGCTGTCTAAAGACGAACTAAGAATTCTTTCAATGAAAGTTCGATCGTTAAATAAAATGAAGGTGTAGCTCAGTAGGTAGAGCACCTGCCTTTTAAGCAGGGTGTCAAGAGTTCGAATCTCTTTACCTTCACCAAAATATGCACCTGTGGTGGAATTGGCAGACACGCTTGACTTAGGATCAAGTGCCTTCAGGTTTAAGGGTTCGAGTCCCTTCAGGTGCACCATATATGGAGGATTAGCTCAGCTGGTTAGAGCGCTTGCCTTACAAGCAAGAAGTCGCAAGTTCGAATCTTGCATTCTCCACCATTATTTGGCCAAGTAGTTCAGTTGGTTAGAACGCCAGCCTGTCACGCTGGAGGTCGAGGGTTCGAGACCCTTCTTGGTCGCCATTGTTGGTTTTCTATTTTACCAATGTCAGAACGGGGCGAGTCCGTTCAAGTCGCTCAAATCGGGTTGGCCACGAGGAGAGTCAGATCAAAATGGGTTGAGGCGGAGAGTTTGAAAGCCTAGTAGCTACATTAGGTATACATAGTGTAGCTACCTCACAAAATAAGGGTCCGTATTTCAATGGGAGAAAGCTTCCTTTGCACGGAAGAGGTTGCGTGTTCGAGTCACGTCGGATCCACCATTTGAGACTTCAGCCAAGTTGGTTAGAATGTCTGATCAAATGACATGCAATGAGACGATACCAAGACTTTAGTTCGTTACAAAAGGGTGACTGAATGTCAAATCCCTTATGTCATTTATCTGGGCCTTTAGCTCAGTTGGTTAGAGCAGATGGCTCATAACCGTCCGGTCCCGGGTTCGAGTCCCCGAAGGCCCACCATAATTGGTACAACACGACTGTAACGGCTCCCGCGGTTTAGAGTTGTATCCCGTTTCTTAGTTGAAGCGTGTAGTGTCAAGAGAGCCTTATCAGACGAGCCATATGGGCACCACCTAGCGGTGAAAAGATATGTGAGACGCTCGTCAATTATTATAAGCCTCAGTAGCTCAGTTGGATAGAGCAACTGCCTTCTAAGCAGTGGGCCACAGGTTCAAGTCCTGTTTGAGGTGCCAGTAAGCACATTAAATAACGTGGACTAAAAATAGAGGTTGTGCTGGGACGTTGAGCCTCTAATAAAAAGAAATAGAATTCATTGCGAAATATAAAATATGATGCTTTACGCCAGTTGGTAGACGGCTCTTGTAAAGAGAAGTCGCTTGTTCGATTCAAGCAAGCATCAAAAGCTGCTCTGATTGGGTCCGTGCTGTATGTTAAGTTGCATGAAGATATAGACATGCAAGCTAATCTTCATAACCCATAGAAGAGAAAGGACAGCAGTAACAATCTGTCAAAGATCAGATAAGACAGAAAACTCCATCGAGCAAGTAGAGATAGCGCTGTCTTGAAAGCTCAAAAATATCCTATCTGCAGTAGGATATTAACACTAGCCCTCCGTGACATCACGGAGGGTTTCACTTTGAATCGTTATAGTATGTATATCAATACAGGAGTGATACCAATATGGATCAACAGGAATCATTTATTCAAAATAGTATAATGGAACAATCAAAACTTATTCAATACTATGTTGAAAAAGTAAAACAGCAGACGAAAGAAATTGAAATGCTTAAATCTAAGATAGATGGACTTGCCTTTATAATTCAAGAATATCAATACATGATGATTGTTAATAAGGGGTGAAATAAATGAGTTTCAATGCACTTGAAAAGAAAATAAAAGAGAATGCGCAAAAATACTATACAGATGGATCTCAGTCAATGACAGATTCTGAATTTGATTCTGCAGTAATCGAACTTAAGAAGTCAAAACCCAATTCGGAATTATTTACAACAGGTTGGGGATATGATCCAAATGAAAACAATTCTGGAAAGAAGTTCAAACACAGATACGGACTGGTTGGATCCTTAGATAAAGTCCATAACTGGGATGAACTCCAGAAAGATCTTAGAGACAGAGAAGTAATTGCATCATTGAAGCTCGATGGCCTAAGTGTAGTGTTATATTATGTTGACGGCAAACTGGATCAAGCTCTTACTCGTGGTGACGGAAAAATTGGAATTGATATCACTGACAAGGTTTTGTTTATCAATTCTAAGCTAAAGCAAATTGATGATACTTTTACAGGAGGCGTTAGAGGAGAAATTCTGATGTCTTATCCTTCGTTTGAAAACTATGCTAAAGATCATGAGGACGCGAAGAATCCTAGAAACACTACTGCAGGACTCATAAACGCAAAAGAAATTTCAGCAGATCTAAGACTTCTGGACATTGTTTTCTACAAAGTAGTTGGATGCAATGAAGACAAATTCGATAACTATGTTGATATGCTGAAATATATTGAATCTCAGTTCTATCCGTATGTTGTAGATTATGAGAATGTTTCTCTATTTGAGAAAGAAATGATGTACAAGATGAATGATCTAAGATCAGTATGGTATGGTCACTATCCCGCAGATGGAATTGTGATTGCAAGAAATGATTTAGGTAGACTCATTAAAAATGAAACTGGAAATGCGAATATAAATGAAACAAACGAAACAATTTATACATTTGTTTCACAGGCATTCAAATTTCCTTCTGAAACAAAGGAAGCAAAAGTAGAATGTGTTGAATGGTCTCTGAGTAAAACAAAATACCTTATTCCAAGAGTGAAGATCGAACCCACGCAGCTTTCAGGAACAACTGTCCAGTATACAGCAGGATTCAATGCTGAGTACATTATGAATAGCAAGATAGGTCCAGGAGCTGTAGTTGAAATATGTAAGTCAGGAGAAATAATCCCTGATATTCAAAGTGTTGTCAAAACTTCTGATGAAGTTAAACTACCTACAATTTGTCCGTTCTGCGGAGAATATCTTGAATGGAAAGGTGTGCACCTATTCTGCCCTAATAATGATTGCGGACATTCTAAGATGACTGATTTGATTATTTGGTGCTCAAAACTTGTTCCAATTGATGGACTCGGAGATAAAATAAGAGAGAAATTCTTCACAGAAATTTATGGAGAGGAATACTGCACTGTAGATCAAATAATGAAATATCCTGTATTGACTCGTGCAAAGATACCTGACATTGACAAAGGAAAGCAATATCAACTATTTAGAGATTCTTTACTAGCGCTTTTCAGAAATAAATTCAATATTGCGACTGTGCTTGAGGCTCTTAATATTCCAAGACTTGGACATGAAACGGCAAAGAAACTGTCTAAGTATCCAGATGTTATTAAGAAACTTGCAAACAATGATGAAAACACCTTCATAAATCTCCATTCCTTCATTGGAAATGCAAACGCAGATTCTATCAATGAGCATAGAGAAAAGTTCATGCGTATCAATTTCCTGTTAGATAGAGATGGAATTGATTGGAATTTGACTGAATCTTCCAATATTAGAGTTGCAATAACAGGTAAACTATCATGTAAGAGATCTGATTTTGAGAAAGAGCTTGAATCAATTGGAATCTCAGTTGGTTCAATAAATAATGAAACAAAATACTTGATTACTGATGACCCTAATAGTTCTTCAGAAAAGAATAGGAAGGCAGACAAATTAGGAATTAAAAAGATAACAGAGGAAGAATTTAGAAAACTTTTCAATATTTAGGAGGAATTTTCAATGGAACTAATTAACCCAAGCGTAGAGATGATCACTGAAAGAGATATTTATAGACGAATTGAACTTGCAGGGAGAACCTGCTACAAGTCAGAAGACAAGATTAAAGAAGACTCAGCAAAAAAGTTTGTTAAAGCTATGATTAGTAATAATCATACTGCTATGCTGGAGCATGCGTCACTTGTATTTCAAGTAGATTCATATTTTGTTTGGGAAACAATTAAGAGATGTAATAGAAGATATCTGAATCTAACTGAATGTTACGTTCCTACAGGATATAACAACCAAGAGAGACGGCTGCTTGTTTCCGGTAACATTCGAGCTATCAACGAATCCGAAAATCCTTTTCTGCTTGAAGCTATGGTGAATGCAGGATACAGTGACGCAGTATATGGTGTCCCTAAAGTAGAAAAAGATAAGGAATACGATGTAGATGTTCGAGTTGTCAATCTAGTTGATCTTGAAAATATTCAGAAAGAAGAGATTTTGAATCATTATTATCCTTCTTTCAGATGCATTACAGATAGGGCAGTAACTCATGAGATGGTTCGTCACCGTCCTGCAAGTTTTGCTCAAGAATCTCAGAGATATGTTAATTATGAAAAGAAAGGCGGAGTTGAATTCATTAAACCATATTGGTTTGATTCTGCATCTGCAAACGAAAAGATTTCGTTCAAATTCTCTTTACAGAATTCTGAAGGAATTTACAAGGAGCTAGTTGAATCTGGTCTAAAGCCACAAGAAGCAAGAGGAGTTCTTCCTAATGCTACAAAAACAGAAATTGTTATGACCGCTCCTATGTATGAGTGGCAGCATTTTCTTAATCTTAGGTTCTTTGGTACAACTGGAGCGCCTCATCCTGATATGAAGAATATTGCAGGATACATCTATAACTATCTAAAAGATGATAAAATTGTAAGTAAATATGGAACAATTGCCCCTTAATGACAACTAAATTGTAAAAAGAAACCACCTTCTGAACCTTGTATACATCCGAACCAGGTAAGGAGGTGATTTCTATGTGTAACAATTGTTTTCTGGAAATTCCGGATACATGTATGAAAATTTTTGAAGGGTCAAAAGTTCGGTTAGGCAGATTTGAAACTCAAGTTTGGGTTTTGCACCATGGATGGTATACATGTAATGGAAATAGACCGCACTGTGGTTGGTATTTTGTTAACTTAGATAATCCTTCAATGATAAAACCTGTATCATTGCCTGATTTATACGATATATATTTAGTAGAAACCTAAACCTTGAAAGGGGTGAACGAATTGAACTACATTTCCGTTCCTGGTACCGGAACAAAACTTTTTGATGGTACAGTAGTTGCTTTAGCAAAATATCCAGGAACAAAATGGATTGTTCGACAAGGATGGTTCTCTTATCAAGGACAACAGCGAAATGGATGGTATTTCTGTTCAATTTCTACTCAGACGACGATACCTGTTAGCAACGAAGACCTTTTGACGGTGACGGTTATTTCATCTGACGGATGCGGATGTTGTCCCCCTACTCCATTCCCTCCGACACCATTTCCTCCTGGTCCTCCAGGTCCGCCACCAATGGGCAATCCATTCAGCGATAAGGATAAGTTCCAGGTAGATAGATCATTCATATCTGTTGACACAATCGCTGAAAGGGATTATCTTCTTCAAAATCAACTTATTCCAGATGGTAAAATTGTCAAAGTTAATCAGACCAAGCAAGGCAAAATGTATTTCACCTGGAATCAGGTTCTTTCTCAGTGGGAAGAAGAAACCTTTGGTATTAACACAGATAAATTCGTAACCAATGAAGGGCTTGAAACAAAGATTACTGAAACAATTAAGTCAAGCGACGAAGTTAAAACAGTAATACAAGAAGTATCTCAAGCAGATATTCAATGGAATCCATTAAATTAAGGAGTGAAGAATAAATGGCCAAAGTTCTATTTAGTTATGGCTTAAAATCTAACTATTTAGCTCTATCTGCCAAGGATGAAAATACACTGTATTTCATCACAGACAGCCAGGAAATCTTCAAAGGTAGCCAGCTAGTAGCAGATAAAACAAAGCTGAATGTTTCCTTTGTAGATACTATTCCTACTGCTGAAACGTCGGTTCCTAACGTACTGTATGTAGCTACCGTTGGCGGTAAGACTACAATGTGGATTAAGGACGGAGATTCGATTGTTCAGACAGGTGGCGGAGAAGCTACCGAAATTGCCGACGGCGTAATTACTATTAGTAAGTTCGCTGACGGAACAGTTGCTAAGACTCTTGATGCAGCATCTGATACTACTATCCCTACCTCTAAAGCAGTTGCGGATGCTATTGCAAATGCTGTCAAGGAGCTTGACGGTGCTTTTGTTGATGTATCGGCTGAAGCCGCTCCAGAGGGTAGCACAGGAACAGTTATCAAGTTTACTGCTAAAGACGGATCTACTAAACAAGTAACTGTTGCAGATATCTTCCTTGCAAGCGCAACTTATGACAATGCTACTCACAAGCTGAAGCTTACTCTAAATGACGAAGCTTCCTCTATTGTAGAAGTTTTTCTTTCAGATATAATTGGAAATTCACTTTCTGATGTAGTTGTAGGACAGGATGAAGCATTCACAGTAGAACTAGGACCAGGAGGCACTCTTGGTGGATTCAAGACCGGTGACAAAGTATCAACGGATATGACAGCTGAAAATATTGTCAAGAAGCTTCTTATGAAGCAAGTACCTCCTACTTATACACAGCCTTCTGTTTCTATTTCAAACAACGGCGGTTCTTCTGCTGGTGCATATGAGATTGGTTCTACTGTAACTCCTAAGCTTAGAGCTACATTTACAAAGAATGATGCAGGCGATATTATTTCTATTCAGTTTAAGAAAGCCGGAACAGATGTTGGTGATGCAGCAACCGCTTCTCCTGCTGATTACACAGAAGCTGCATTTAATCTTAGCTCTGCTATTTCTTATTCTGCAACTGCTTCTTATGGAGAAGGCGCAATTAAGAAAGATAACCTAGGAGACGATTATCCAACAGGTCATATCGAAGCAGGATCAAAGAATACAAATAACTTTACATTTACTCCTTACCGTCAAGGTTACTTCTGCGGTTATACAGTTGACACTGCTACGCTTACTTCTGATGGTATCAGAAACCTTCAGCAGAATAAGGGTGGAGCTTATTCAGCAGGTACTGTAAAAGTAACTGTAAAAGCAGGAGCAAAGCGAGTTGTAATTGCTTCTCCTCTTTCAAATAAGGGAATGACAAAGGTTCTGAACGAATCCGCGCTAAATGCTGATGTTACTTCTACTTTTGTTAAATCTACTGTTGATGTTGAAGGCGCAAACAACTACGAAGCTGCTACTTACAATGTTTGGACATTCATCCCAGATGTAGCTTATGGCCAGGATGCTATCCTTGCTGTAACCTTCGGTTAATCTAAGAAAGGAGTGAAATTGAATTATGGCAGTTATCAAAAAAGATAATTCCTACATGGAGTTTCCTCTTCAGATAAGCCGGCAGTACGGCGGTCCTATTGATAGATACTCAGTATTCTATTCAATGGAAGACGCTACTAAATATGCTACTACCAGCCCTCTGTCTTATGTAGGTCAGATTATTTCTGTTGTAGACGAAGCTGCTCAAACTGCTACAGCTTATCAGATTTCAAATACAGCAGGTGACCTTGTCGAAGTAGGTAAGGGAGCTAATAAGCCGATGCTCTTCGTTGCTGACGAATCTGCTATGCTTGCCTTGCAAGACATCGAAGTTGGTCAGCAAGTTTATCGTGAAGACAAGAAAACCATTTGGATCTTCAAAGGCGGCGACGCTTCTCAGCTTTCTAACTGGGTTGAGTCTGCTGCACAGAATGATACAGTTTGGAACGGCACAACCAACAAAGTTGTATTCTACTCACTGACTCAGCAACAGTATGATGCAATTGGTTCAAAGGATGGAAATACATTATACTTTGTCTCTGACTCTGGTAAGGTTTACAAAGGATCAGCAGACATGACAAAATCAGTAATTGTTACTGATTCTGTTCCTGCTGTCGCTGATGCCATTCTAGATAAGCTTTACATCGACTCCGCTTCCTTTGAAGCTAAGATTACAGTTGATGGAAGCAATTGGATCATCCTTTCTCCAGGCTACCTTACAGACGGAGCTAACTGGGCAAGTGCAGATTCTAAGAAATTTGCAACAATTGGCCTGATCAAGAAGGGGATCAGCTCAGCTGTTGAAGCTATTTCACTTAATACTACTTTTGATGGTACTTCTGGTACTGTTAAAGTTGGTGAAGGACAAGGAGCTACGCTTACAGGAATTGCTCATGGTATAGCTTATGACTCTTCTCTTTTGAAGATCACAATTCCTCAGTACGGCAGTGAAGATATTGTCATCAATATTCCTAAAGAGAAATTCGTTACTGCTGGTAAGTATTACGAAAACTATCCCGAAACAGATCCTACTCATCACAAGGTAATTGTCCTTACAATAGACAATCAGGATGATCCGGTTATCATTCCGGCTGAAGCTCTTGTAAACATTTACACTGCTGACAATACTGCAAAGAACCTTGTTGTTACTGTTTCCGATGACAACAAGATTTCTGCTCAGTTAATCATTGATCCAGCAAGCGGCAATGCTTTAAGATACAGCGATGCAGGATTCATGGTTGATATTTCTGGTAAGATGGACAAGCTGTCAGGAGCTCTGGGTCAGAAGCTGCTTATCAGTAATACAGATGGTACAATCACCGAAAGTGGATATGGTATCCAGACAGAAGGAAATCTAACAGACTCTACTTCTGATCTATCTGTAAACAAAGTTATCTATGACGCACTTGCTAAGAAACTTGATGCTGTTGCAGGAACTGAAAACAATATTGTTGTATTTGGTTCAGGTAAATCAATCAAAGATTCTGCAAAGGCTGTTGGTGGGGACAAACTTAAGGCTACAGTTGATGCTAACACAGTTGCTACTGAGGCTGCTGTTAAAGCTGCAATTGACGAAGCCCTTGAGTGGTCAACCATAGGATAATACTTTCATTATCAACCCTCCGCTTCGGCGGAGGGTAGATATACAATTAACTTAAATTTTAGGAGTGATTTTATGCCCGCAATTAAAGGTGTTGTAGATTTTAAGTACGGTCTGCAATCAGCTTACTCTGGCCTGGCAGCCAAAGATGTAAATACCCTTTATTTTACTACTGATACTCAGAGACTATTCGTTGGTGAAACTGAGTACACTCGTCCCGTAGGTCACGGTACTTCTCTTCCTGGAGATTTCATGCCTCCTAACTCTCTATTCGTTGTAGAGAATGGCACTTCTCGTTCTCTTTACTACAGTAAAGACGGTGAATCTTGGGACCTGATTTCTCGTCTGCCTGCTTCTATTACTGCTGGTGTAGTAGGTGCTAACGCTGGTGGTCAGCTTGACTTTGGAGCAACCATCAAGATTCCTAAGGTAACTTATGATGATAGAGGAAATGTAACTGCTGCAGAAGATGTAACTGTTAAGCTGCCTGCTAAGCCTGCAGATGTTAAGAACACAGTTACTGTTAGTGGCCCCGGCAACGCTGTGACGGCTGCTGAATTTGATACAGCTGGTCATGCCATCACACTTACAAAGGGTGAGACTTTTGCTACAAAGAAAGAGCTGACAGACGCCATCGGTTCGATCACATCGTTTGAGATTGATTCTAATGGTGGTAACGGATATGCATCACTTGCAGCTCTGAAACAGGCTCATGCAACTGGTACTGCTGGAGTGTTTTATCTAGTTGTCAATCCGGATGCAACTGATAGTAACGCCTTTGTCGAATATTTCTGGACTGGTAAAGCTTATGAAATGGCTGGCAAGTTCGGAGAAGTTGATCACAGCTCACTTGCTACAAAGAAAGAGCTGAATGACGGCCTTGCTGAGAAGGTTGACAAGACAACTACTGTCAACGGTCAAGCGCTTAGCGGTAATGTTCAGATCAATGACATTACTGGCAATGCTGGTACAGCTACTAAGCTGAAGACAGCTAGAAAAATAAACGGCGTAAACTTCGACGGTAGTGAGGATATCACAATTGATGTTGGTCCTAACACTCTTGCAGGTCAGACTGATGTCAATATTGCTACTCCTGCTGAGGGTCAGTCTCTCGTTTACGATGCTGCTACAAAGAAGTGGATCAATAAGAAGCTTGCTAAGGCAGATGTAGGTCTTGGCAACGTTGATAACACCGCAGATAGCAACAAGGTGGTTAAGTCTGCTGGTACGCTGACAAATGCTCGTACTATCACCCTTTCTGGTGATGCTACTGGTTCAGTAAGCTTCGATGGTTCTAAGGATGTGACAATCGAAGTTACTGGCGTTAAGGCTGCTGCTGATGGTGAAGGTAACAACATTGTTGCTACCTATGCTACTAAGCAAGAAGCAGCTGCTGCTGTCCTGACTTGGCAGTCCATCTAATTATCTAACTAAGATAGGCGGAGTCAATTGAAATAAGAAAATTGGCTCCGCCTTATTTCTAGAATCCTTATATAATAATGAGAGGTGATTGTAGTGGCCAAAAAGACAGAAGATGTGATTTTTAGAAGAGGCCCGGCGGCTACAATGCCCCAAGAAAAACACTCCGGAACTCTTCTAGTTGAATCTGACACAGGTAATGTGTTTGTAGATGATTCTGATGAAGTCAGAGTTCAGCTAACTGACACATCAAAAATATCAAGACACGGTGACAAGTTCGACAATGATGTTGAGATTGAATTTCCTTCAGAACAAGAAGGAAAATCTTCAAAGTTATCAAGTGATAACATAAATTTCACGAATGGTGAAAAATTTGCTAAATTCGATAGTAACGGACTTGACGGTAGCGAACAAGTCATTGATAATATAAGAAAAAAGTTAGATGTTCCAGATCATTTCGTTTGGGAATCTATATAATCTGAACATGAAAGGGCTGATTCTTGAATGGGTCATGTTATCGATTTAGACATAGTGATTTATATTTGTACTTTGCTCGCTTCAATTTCTGGCGCATCTATAATAATTGGAAAAGCAATAAAGAAATCAGTTTCATCTACAGCAAAAGAAATCATAGATGAGAGGCTGAAGAAGTCAGATGAGGAGCACAAAAAGTCTATAGCCGAAATGGAAGATAGGATGAACGAGAAAATTAGCTATCTTCAAGATTCTGTAGACAGACAAATATCCGAGCTTCGTAAACAGCTTGATCAGCTAACAAAGTCACAAAATGATGTTAACAATAAAATGAAATCTGCGCTACTTGCTAGTACACGAGATAGAATAAATCAAGCCCATGACTATTATATGCGAAAAGATTTCATTGGATCTCACTCGTTATACATAATTGAACAGTTATACGAATCTTACAAAGAGCTTGGAGGAAATAGCTTCATTTCTGATCAGATGAAGGACATCCACGGCTTAGAGGTAAGAAGCGCTGAAATGAATATTAAAGAGTAAGTCTTTGAGAGGAGATATTTTATATGCCTACTGCAAAGAATGAGGTTAAACTTAAATTTGGTACTAAGGCGAAATACACATCTGCTGCAAAAAATGCTGATACAGTATATTTCATTACTGACACTAATCAAATTTTTGTAGGATCTTCGCTAGTTTCTTCTAAATGTTATTATGTAACAGATTCTCCTTCAGCTTCAAATTACGGAGTTGGAGATGTTGTAATTTGGAAAGTTTCAGACAACGATGCAAAAATATGTGTAGTTAACCACTCTGGAGTATTTGACACTTTCCAAATTTCTATTCCAAAGGATGATATAACAGCAAACACAAATGCAAGACATTCACATGCAAATAAGTCGATACTGGATGATATATCTGGAATCCCGGTTCAGGTGACACCTCAGACGCTTACAGATGAGCAGAAATCACAAGCACGAAGCAATATTGGAGCTCTTGGAACAGTTATACCAAATCCTACCAATAACAATGATGCTGCAAATAAGGCATATGTTGATTCAAAAGTAGCTGCAGGAGGAGTTACTGTTGACACTTCATTGTCTGATACATCTACTAACCCTGTTCAGAATAAAGTTGTTAAATCTGCAATTGACAGAAAATCTTCAGTAACAATAAAATCTTGGACTGCTGCGGATGTTGGAGGGCAATAATTCTATATCAAGTAAAAACACAAATGCTTATCCAAGAACAAATAAATTAAAGCCTGGTGCATTTCTGTACCAGGCTATTTTTATTTTATAATATTATTTCCAACGACCAGTCACATGAAGTTTTATCATAAAACTATAGTTGCCATTTATAGCCTTACTATTAGCTGCCCATAGATACCCACTGAAAAGGTCCTTTGTACTTGAACTCCAAGCCTGAGTTATTCCGCATATCCAGTCAGCCATAACTCCTCCGGTGGCATAGGGTTTTTCTAAGAATAACTTAGTAGGATAAGGTACACTAACAGATTTGTAATATAAAGAGCCTTCCGTATTTGGACTACTCGGTGATACATTCAAACCTCCAAAACATTCAGATAGTCCACTATTCCATTTTCTATAAGTCCAAATTCCTGAAGTTCCTTGCTCTACTACATAATCAGCTACAGGATCAGTTCCTACACCGCCTATTCGAATGAGTTCATCTTGAATATCATTCAGATTATCTGCAGTAATAGCAGTTTGACCTGACGTGTATGTTTTCTTTGAAAAAGCCATAATTATCCTCCTCTTATCCTACTATTGCTTTTCCTACAATAGCTATATTTGCGCGGTTATTACCGTTATATGTTATGTTCCAAGAATTATATTTCCATCCCGCTTTATATATGAGCGGAATCCCATATAAAATCTTGCTTCCGTTATAAATCATAACGGGTTGAATTTGCTTAGTTGAAACTTGTGTCTGACTTGCTGCTGTCCCTATTCTTAGATAACATCTATTTGTAGTTGCTGTTCCACCTGTTTCGTCCTTAACTACACAATATATATACATGCCATCTCCGTTAAAGTAATCTTCATTATTATATAGACCAAAATGAAATGTCTGGCTACTTCCTACTAATGTGTTATTTCTATACCATGCATAAGTATATCCAGTTCCACCCGAAGGAATTGCAGTCAGATCGACTAAATCTCCGTCATATCCAGCTAGAAATTCCGGAATAGGTTGAACAGATATAGCATTTACACTTGGAACAGGAGTATAAGAAGATATGGAAATACTATCACAGCTTCTAGTATTTAATCTACCTGAGGTATCTCTACTTCCATTATAGACACATTCAACTCCGAAAGTAGTAGAAAGTGAAGTAGTAGAAGAACTTATTCCAGCAACTGTAAATGAAGCGGTACCAGGATCTCTCCACCCAATTCCAATACTGTCATCACCACTCCAAACTTCATCTGTTCTATGAATTATTATTTCCTGTGAAGTTCCAGCAATAGTAATTGTTCCTGTAAGAACATTACCTTTTCCCAACCAAGTACTACTGCTAGCATTATTGAGACGACCATACACTCTAACATCTACATCAATAGTTGACGATGTTCTATTAGAAGTTTGCACCTCTACTTTGTAATAGACATAAGGTCCGCCATAATCAGAGCTAACATCGTTTAGTATTGTTGTATAAGACATTTACTCACCCCTTACGCGGTTCTCTTCCAAATATATACGCTTAGGTAAGGAGGCATATTATTATGAGCTTGACTATCACCCGCAGAAGCAGTACGTCCAGACCAACCTACCATAGTATTATTATAATTAAAACTTAAATCAGCATCAGAACCACTATAATCATTTCCTGACGCAGAATAACCAACAATAGAATGAGTATGGTTCGGCATTTCACTCACAGTAAGCGTATGACTTGCCTCTCCTCCTTGACTTCCCGCAGGATAGCTACTACTCATTCCAAGTAAGAACTTTCCTTGAATCTGTTCCCAAGTACCTCCGAAAAGAGTCCCTGGGTTAGTACTATTTACACTCATATAAATAGAGCCAACTGGGTATACATTATCTAATACAAAATTAGTTCCGACGGTCTGAAAGAACAACTGGTCAGTGGCTGGACTACTTGGCAAAGTAGTGCCATAATCGGTACCTAAAGTAAGATTGATACCCTTCGTAGTGATAGCACCTGTCATACTTCCGCCAGAAAGGTGTAAATAATTAGCTGAATCATCCTCTTCAACTAAATAAATTTCGTCAGCGTTAATTAGACCCTGTTCTTTCATCTTAGTTAAGATTGCCCTTGTTGGGACTTTATTGATAACAAAGTCTGTAATTTTCTTTGAAGTCGGCATTTTGTTACCTCCAATTTATCAAAATATCACTAAGATAGCGTCAATGATTACAAATAAATACAAGGTCGACCTTACATATTATTGATAATCTTAATGAAAATTGGAGGTATTTTTCATGCCTACAGAAAAACATGTTACCGATTTCGTCGTAAATAAAGTTCCTACTAAATCAATTTTTGAAAAGATGAAAAACAAAGGATTGATAAACGATGACGAGATTTACTTGGTTGAGAGAGATGATTCCGATAAAACATATGTTTCGTATGAATCTCAATCACTGACTGCTACGCAGAAGTCGCAAGCACGGACAAATATAGGAGCTGCAGCTTCATCACATAATCACAAAGCAGGAGATATTACAAGTGGAACAATTCCGCTGGATCGTGGAGGAACAGGATCTAGCAAGTCGTTAATAGATGCTCCAAATGGAGCAATTATTAGAAAGTTAAAATCTGATAGCGGAAATTCGCTGTGGTATACCGCCACAGCTTCGGGAGCTCTTTACGCAACATCAGAGAACGGAGTTCCTAATTTTGGAACACTTCCCATTGCCCAAGGCGGAACAGGAGCAACTTCAGCTGCGGATGCTAGAAGTAATCTAGGTGCATTTAGTAAAGAGGGAGGAACTTTAACTGGAAACGTAGTCATAAAAAAGACCTCAGCCCCATTAAATCCATTTCTAAGATTGCAGATAAATGATAATACTACAACAGGAATTGTCCAAGTTTATATTCACGAGGGCAATTCAACTCAAAGAATGGCGGTAGGATTTGGAAGCGGAAAAAGTATAATTGTTGATGATGATGGATGTTTGATTCTTACAGCTGCAATGTATGGAACTAAACTTCCCGCTGCTGGTAAAAAAGGTAGGATATTCTTTAAGGAAGTATAACTGAGAGGAAGTGATAATTTGGCTTATCAAACAATATTAACCGAACAAGAATCAACCTATGGCTCCCCATATTGTGTATACACGGTTCAGGTTCAGCCATCTAATAGAGCCGAAAACTCAGTTTCGTTAACAGTTAAAGTTACCTCTCACCTGTATGCGTCTGATAGTTATCTTGGAAACGGATACACACTTACTGGAAAACTTCTAATCGAAGACAAAGATGAAATAAGTATACCGATAAAATCTAGTACTGAAGTTTGGAATGGAAAGACTGAACACACAGCTACGAAAACGGCTAAAGTAACAGCAGGAGTGTACGGTGCAACAGAAGCCTTAAAGGCAGTATTTTCTGTTACTTCTACAGCTCCAGGCTATTCAAGCGGATTAAATTCAGTACGATGTACTAATGTAACAATTCCAGTTTTTACTCCAACTACTGGAATCCACATAGATAGTGGAAGCTCTATTTCTAAATATAGATGCTATATAGATAACGGTTCAACATGGGTTGAATATGTACCGTACATAGATAGTGGATCCAGCTTTGTTGAGTATTGAAGACTAATTTTCTAAAATAACAAAATTATTTCAGATAGAAAGAAAGTAAATCTCTCGGATGAAAATCCGGGAGATTTAGGTTTAGGACCTTTTATACATTCAACATGAAGAATTTTACCTTATTTAGGAGGTTGAAATAAATGCCAAGAAAAATATGGAATGAAGGTCGTGTACAAGGCTATTCTGCATATGAAATATATCTAAAACAATCGCTTTCTGATAATCCTGATCTACAGCCTGCTACTGAAAGAGAATGGTTAGCTTCAAGCATAGCTTGCGGATCTTCTATGGTTGTTAAGATCCCAAAAACGAGCAACGATACCGGATATTTAGACATTTCTCTTCCTGAAAATTCTAGACTATGTGCAGCAAATGTAATATTTGCTAACTTGTTTTTAGGTAATTGCGAATATGATGCTAACAGCTATTTTGCAAAACGAGTAATCAACTATGGATTTTGTATAAACAACAAACTTAACTCGCATCCAGATGTAAATGGAACACAAATACCTACTACTGACGACGATACATCATTAGAAAGCGTCATTTCTTATTCTGAAGCATACAACAAGATAATTGATGGGGTAGTCATTCAACCAGGTAAATGGAGTGAAACAGGTGACGAAGATGGGCAATATATGGACTTATCTCCAGATATGTCTAAATCTCCATTCATACGAATTTTTTACTCAGGAAAGATTGAATCTACTGTACAAATACTGATTACTGGATTCACAATTAGATCTGTTATTTCAGGAATTTGCGGAATAGACGGTAGCTATAATGCTACATCTCCTCAAGATGGAACATTCCTAGGTCCATCTCAGTTTCCTTGGGCAGCTAAGATAATTTTTAGTCAGAGCACTGCAACATCTGTCTCGCTAAATATGTCAAACTACGCCAGACAAATACGAGGAGAATCATCTGTTTCTAAATTAAGAGGAAAATCATTAGTTGATATGGAAACATGCGATCCAAATGTTTTCTATTCATCAAAACAGCCAGATGCAAAAATCAGTTTTGATTCATGCAGTCTTGATTCACCGGACGGAAAAGGAAATATTCTAACAATTCATTCAAAATCAGACAAGTATTCTCCGGCAATATATGCAACTAGATATGATCCAAATAAAGATAAGTATTTATCTCCGTTCAATGTTGTTGGTAAGGGGTCCGTTCAGATGTTTGATAGTTCTACATCAGACTCTGATATGAAGGAATACGAAAAGACATATCCAGGTACATTCTCACTAAGACGAAAAGATGACGGATCAGTTGAAACTCTAGATGAAAACAATGATGTAGTGCCTGTTGCAAGCCTTTCTCACAAAGAACTTTCATACAAAAATTTAGTTACAAACGACAAAAAAGCAAAAGGAATAGTTACATCTGTTGGAAACAAAAAATCATTGTCTATTTCGCTATCGGATGATGACAATGATAGTCAATTACCTATAGGAGACGACGGAACAAGTAATGTAAGCATCGGAGCTACATCCTTTAATAAAGGATCAATGACTAAGATTTCTCCTAGTTCATCAAATGTAACACCTGCATACATATTAGAAGCTATTGCAAATGACAAGTCAATTGATATACTTGGTGATAGAATGAAAGCTCTTAAGGCAGGATTCGAAAAAGAAACATCTGCAGGTAATGTAGGATATATTCAGTTACCAAATGGACTAAGATTATACATTTCAGCTACTAAACCAACTGCAACTGATGTTCCTATAGGATCAATCGGAATAGGCTGGACAGAGGAGTGATACAATGCCTCAATTAAGCTACTCCTGGTATCAGGATGAGTGGACTTATAGTGCTGAAGGAGTATTAGAGAAAATAGGCACATTTAAGAACACTACAAGCAAAACGATAAAAATTTCTTCGGTTGAATTGTACCTTGGGACGCTCAGAGGATATGTAAATTCAGGAACAGTATTTACAGGTGACGGAGGTTCAATAGATACTTATATTCAAATCGGTGGCAATACATCAGATACTAGAACTGTTTCAAACATTTGCGGAACTGGAGGTAGTGGAGATAACGTATGGGCTGATACAAACAGATGTCAAAAATACACTTTCTCTATTTCTCCAATAACATTATCAGTTGGAGCATCTGCTGATTTATATATAATGACTCCTTCTCTTTCTGCAGGGAGTACCGGAAAAGTTCTTGTTATGCAGAAGTCTACCGGTAAAGCAAATTATGAAGAAGTCCAAGATACATTTACTATAACATACAATGCTAATGGATATGGAACAGCGCCTTCGTCACAAACAGGGCAGCTACCTTTGACAATAAAGTCAGGTCCCGTGGGTTATGACCAAGATTTTTATCTATTTAATTATTGGAACACAAAGTCAGATGGTAGAGGTACAACATATGTTTCTGGATCATCATACAACGCTCAATCAAATATTACACTATATGCAATATGGAGTTATGGATCTTGTTATTTAGCGAACGGAGGAATAATTTATCAGTCCCCGGGGCTACAATATCCAGAAGGCGCTTCGTTTGAAAAATACATAACATGGTCGACAGGTTACACTAGAAAAGTGAATGTACCTTCAAACGATGTTTGGCAAGTAGATTTTAATCAAGAAGAAACAGGTGAAATTTTTCAATATTGGGCAGATAGCTCAGACGGATCCGGTAACAAGTATTACCCGGGGAATCAATATACTATAAGCGGTGGTCATAAGTTTTATGCCATATCAAATTTACCAAGCTACACTGTCAAATGGTTTGATGGTTATACAGACAAAGTATTGAAAACTATGACGGTGAAGCAAGGAACTACAATTCAAAAATCTGACTATCCTCCAGAACCTGTTAGACAAGGATACAAATTTGCTGGATGGTACGGAGACACTGCAAACATTAGAGGAAATGTAAATGTTATAGCTATGTGGGGAGAATCTCCTGTTTGGATAATGACATCCGAAGGATGGAAGAAATATATCCCAAAAGAAAAGAAGTGATTTTATGGGCTGGGAATATTACAACGGCAAACCTCAACTATATTCATATCCTAATTATGTATTCAATACTGGTGCAAGCAAAGTATATTTGAAAAACGGAGTAGACTCCGGTACTGGATCGCTTCATTATTGGTCATGGCAGACAGGTTCACTTTTCAAAGATAATGATATCGTTATAAAATATACAAACGATACAGAAGGTGCGCTAAGATTAAAAAGTTACAGTATAAAGACAACAGCTTGTGATTCAGGTGGATTGAGCTACTGGGCTTGGGGAGGTCTAGTTGGAACACCATGTGTAGGGTATGGAGGAATTTATTACACATATGTTAATGTAACAAATGACAGCGGAAAGACATACGAAAGTTCATCTGTTGTAACTGTAAATGTTCCAAATCTTTCAAAAACAAATATGAACTACAGAGGAAGCGATGCCACGCACAGCGCATCATTTGGAAACCCTCCTCAATATCCTGAGGGGCAACCAGGAGGCATGACAGGACGATTATTTGAATTAACAGATTGCCCTGCAATTCAACCTGGCGGACATGCTTATGTCCACCTAGGAGTTGGACATTTCAACGACCCTGCAACTGACCCAATATCTACTGTTATAAGATTCAAGATGGATCCAGGTGAAATGGAAGTAATTGCTGAACCTGCGGAAAATCCTGTTATTTGGAGA
>ERZ1035027.586-NODE-586-length-20296-cov-13.470036_pt1 | contig 20296 bp, 30 predicted proteins | sample MGYA00520604_ERZ1035027 | MGnify/ENA primary metagenome ERZ1035027 (study PRJEB33766, sample SAMN09781743) | gut metagenome | biome: gut microbiome | host: Homo sapiens | place: Madagascar | study: EMG produced TPA metagenomics assembly of the PRJNA485056 data...
ATAGAAATAATAAAGAAAAAGGTGCATTGAACACCCAAGCATGATAATGCGCGGGTGTATAGTCTTTCTTTTATATTATTTAGTCTATATTCTGTAAGTCACTAAGGACGGCAAAAAAGTCCTTAAAATCACTGGTGTTTGAAGTATTTTTTTAAAATATAGAAATGTATGAGTATCATTTACAAAACTAATGACATCGAAAAAATTTTGTATGAGTAGAATTGACATTTTTAATTTTGACCATCTTTCCTGATGGAAGTATAGCATACAAAACATAGAAAAGTCAAGGGGTTTATGAACATCATTAAAAAATTTTCGGAAATAGTTGACAGAAATAGAAACATGTGTTACAATTCAGACATGAAAGAAAAGTGGATGAATACCAATGAGAATTGTGAATTCGTCCAATAAAAAATATAGAAAGAGAGGTACAACAATGTATAATTCTTAAGCAAAAAAGCAATGCAAAAGCATAGATGAATACATTAAAGCAACCGATGGAGATTGTAAAAAATATAGATATAGACCTTAATAAGAGGACAATTTTTTTAGATGTAGATGATGTTTTGTTAGATAGTTCAGTGGCAGTAATAGCTATTTTAAATTAGCGTTATGGGTTAAATAAGACTTTAGATGATTTGGTTGACTGGGGATACAAAAGTATTTATAGAAATTTAACTAAAGAACAAGTTAGTGAAATTTACGAGTCAGAAGAATTTTGGTCATCAGTAAAGCCTAATAAAATATTAATGAAAGCTTTAGAAGATTCCGAAGAAGATGAACAAGGAATTTGGCAACAATATAATTGGATATTACTTACCAAAGGCTCAAAAGAATCACTACAGAAGAAACTTGATTATTTAAATAAAATTCCGTTTTTTAAACGTAATGAATCGAAATGGCGGTATTTTGGATTAGGTCATGGAGAGAAGAAAGAAGATGTTCATATGTTAGGACGGATTCAAATTGATGATAATTATAGTTTTCTTAATAGAACTGATGCAGATTTAAAGATTCTTGTAAGGAATGGTAAAGAGACAAGATTTAATCGACCTAAAGTTGAGACAGAAAATCTTGAAAATTTATATATTGTAGATAATATTTCACAAGTTTTTGAAATTTTAGAATTTATAACAAAATTAGATACTGAAGATATTGACCTTGATGGTTTTGATATTATGGATATGATTACCGAGGTTAGTCAAATTATTTAAAATTCCAGCGAAGGAAGGTAACTAAGTGCGTTTATTTTACACCGTTAAGCTTAATAGTGCATTAATCAAAGAAAACGGCTATAATTTAGACATTAGTTTTCAAGATTGTTTAAAGAGCAATCTAATTGTTTCTTTAGCAGATAGTCAAATGCTAAAGAGTATTCGTGACATAACTGGTTAGAAGATTGATAGAGTCCAGCTTGAAGAATGGTACTCTGAAAGAGATAAATTAAAAAAAGGAAAAAACAGCAAGAATAATAGGGATAGAATTAAAGAGTTACAAAGAAAAATTTATAACATGATGTTTATACCACAGTATATTACTGTAAGCATGGAAAATGTCAAATCTTATCGAGACATCTATGAAAATGGTTTTTCTTTTACTATTGATTGTGGAGAGCCTATTATTAAAACTGTTAAAAATAAAAATAGTTTAAATGAAGATATAGTTGTTGGTTATGAGAAAGTAACGTATCATTACAAACGTTTATCTTGTTCAGCATCTCAAGCACGAGTAAGTACAGTAGTTTTTTGTGAAGAAACTATTTTACCAGAATTAAAGAGAAGGCTTGATAATGGACGTAATATGGATGATTACAAAATCGCTCCTAGTAAGTATAATGCATATTTTGGTTTATATTCGAGTGCAACAAAAGAAGTTACCAAGCCAAGATTTTGTATAATTCCAGATTATTCAGAAGTAAGACCTGTTGATGTTGATTTTGTGATTGAACAACCAGAAGACCAAGATGATATTGTCGAAGAAAGAACAGTAGACGTTGAATTTAATATGGTCGATGGTTCTGGTTTAATTAGTCCTCAAATGGCTGAACAATGGGGAAAAGACCTTGGAGAAGATTATACTCCTTGTCAATTTTGTATCCGCTGTGCTTTCACAAAAGGGGCTGTAAATGAATTTGATTTTGTTGACTGGTGTAAAGAACTTAACAACGAGAATTATTTAATTAAAGATGTTTACGGTAACTATGTAGATGTAAGAAATATTGATGTTATTCTTACAGAAGGTATGGCAAAACTTTGGAGCGCTTGGGAGTCTCAAGAAAGTTTTGAAGAAAATTGTCAAAAGAATGGTATCATTTGGGGAGTAACCAAATATGCTCCTAAGCAAGACAAAGAAGTAAATACAGCAAATTATCAATTTTTGCAAACTTTAAATCTTACGCCAGAAATGGTAAAAGATGTTTGTAAACCAACAGTTGATTATATTCAAGGTGTAAGTTATGATAATATTTATTACACTTTATTATTTCTTCTTGGCGAAAATTTGACTCAAGATAATATTGAAAATTATATGAAATCAAGCGACAATTATTGGCTAAAGTCTCTTGTTTTAAATAATTCTTTGTTATACGATAAATATTCTAAAGAAAAAGTAAGAGATTTTATTATTAGAAAAATTGAACTTGCTTGTCTTGGAAAAATTATGGTTCATGGTAATTTTCAATGTATTGTAGTTGATGGGTATGCTTTTATGCAAGCTGCTACTGGTCAAAAAGTATCTGGTTTGTTAAATGCAGGAGAGATGTATTCGCAATTTTGGAATAAGAAAAATGTTACAAAAGTGGATACTATGCGTAGTCCTCTTACTCATTTTAGTGAACATTACCCTGTTGAGTTAAAGAATACAGAAGAAATGAAAAAGTGGTACAAGTATAGTTATAGTGGAGTAATTGTTAATTGTCACGATGCACATACAATGCATTGGGCAGGAAGTGACTATGACTATGATATTATATTTACTTGTGATAATCCAAATTTTATTAATGGTGTTTACCCTGACCAAAGAGTAGTAACTTACAATGCTAAAAAACCTCATAAAAAACCAGCAAGAGAAATGACTGATTTAGATTTGTATAATACTGATACATTCAGTTTTGGTACAAGAATTGGTCAGATTACTAATATTTGTTCTACATTTGTTGGTATGTTACCTTTGTTTGAAAAAGGTAGTAAAGAAGAAAAATTGTTGCAAGACAGAGTTAGGTCATGCTGTGCGGCTCAGTCGAGACAGATTAATTAAATAGTCTGGCTATTTGGTAACAAATAGAAAAATTTACATGGTGAACCTATAAATATAGGGTGTCATTCCCACTTTTGGAATTATAGGAAATGATAATTAAGGGAGTGGCTAACAGGGGAAGCCTAAGTTGTTTAATATGGCAATCCTGTGGTAAGAAGAATTGTTTAACTACGAAAGAAAGGAGGAAACTCAATGGGCGGATGGAATTTTATTGATAGAACTGGAATGACTTTTGGCAAATTAAAAGTGCAAAAGTATTTAGGAAACAAAAAATGGCTGTGCCATTGCGAATGCGGAAATGATTGTATTGTTAATTCAGATAATCTTCCTATTAATAGTAAAAGGAGAATGACAAAATCTTGTGGATGCTTAAAAGAGAGCCGTTTAATAAAGAATTTAGATTTCTTTGACATTATTGATACTGAAGAAAAAGCTTATATTTTAGGATTTTTAGCTTCAGATGGTTGTGTAACTTACGATAAAGAAAAGAAAGCTTATTATATAAAAGTAGTTGTTAATTCGACTGATAAAGAATTATTAGTTCAATTTAAAAATGCTTTTGGAACTGATGCAGAAGTAAAAATTTTCAAAACAGTTACACATTTACCTCAAGGTGGTGAATGTGAATCTGAAATGAGTAGTTTATTGTTATGTAGCAAGCTTTTGACTAAGCAGTTAATAAAATATGGAGTAACCCCAAAGAAAAGCTTAACTCTTGATATTGATTATTCTCTTGTTCCAAATGAATTGAAGAGACATTTTTGGAGAGGTTTATTTGATGGTGATGGTACTTTTGGGCTGTTTGGTAAGAAAAAGATTTTAGAAGTTAGTTTAACTACTTCAAAAGTTATGGCTGAACACACAAAAGAAGAAATTCTTAAGGTATTTCCAGAAAGTAAAATTGGATGTTATTTAAGAAAAGAATGTTCTGGAAGCACTTATAATATGATTTTTACTACTCAGAAAGACGGATTGGATTTCTTATCTTATATGTATAAAGATAGTAATATAAGATTAGAAAGAAAATATCAAAAATATTTAGAAATTAAAAACAATTCTTAAACTCAAACGACTATCCCGTAAGGGAGTACACAACGGTGAAAATCCGTTGCTTGGAAGTGCCATGCTCCTTGTTTACAAGGATGAAGATATAGTCTAGCCCTTTAAGGAAACTAAAGGTAGTAGCGAGATAAAACTAAGATTGGCGAAAATGTTAAAGCAGAAGCAACAATTTGGAAACAATATCAACATATAAATCCAGAAGATTCTCCAGAAGAAATTAAAAGAAAAGAATTTCTTAATTCTCTCTTAGCTGATAAAAAGCCTTATTTTTTCAGATACAAATATAATACTTTAAGTAAAGAATATAATGAATTTGTTAAGAAAAACGACCAAGATTGCCAGCTTAGATTTGCTTGCTCTTTAAAAGAGTTGTTAGCTAAAGATGAGAATTTATTAAATGAAAGTCAAAAAGAATTTATTAGATGTTATAAACATTTTCTTCCTGTGGTTGATTCTGATTGTGTGATGAATCAAATTTGTAAATATATTGAAAATGTTGATTTTCATATTAGAGAAAAAGTCCGTTCTTCTCAAAACTTTGATTATCATATTTTAATGTCTGATGGTTTTGTAATTAACAAAAAGATATATGAACAAATTAACGATTTAGTATCAAGCAGAATTAAGGAATGGGCAGCTAAAAGAACAGAAAAAGCTCTTGACGGAGCATTTGCAAGTAAGACAGTAAATTCAAGCAAGGTTCTTGATAGAGATTTAGAATATAATATTTTAAGGCAAGATTTATTAACTAATATTTGTTCTAATGAAGAACAATTAGCAAACCATTTAATATATTTATTTTATGTAGATAAACAGTCTTATAACAAGAATATTCTTTGGGCTTTAGTTGGAAGACAAATATACGAGAATATAAGAAAAAAGACCTCTGTTTATTATTTTCCTCAAAAGAATCCTAATGGTTCTTTAGAGTTTTTATATGAGAAGTATTCTATTGAAAGAGTGCTTGTAAGTCATGAAGAGGAAATTGAAGAAGAGGAAAAAGGTATAAAGGAGGAATCTTTTTATGATTGACATTTATGATGAAGAGGGTTATATTCAGGAAGTTCTTTAGAATGGTTTTTCTCAAAAATGGTAGAGAGATGCTGCTTTATTGGTAAAGTATTTTAAAACAGAATATGCACTTGGAAATTAGCCTTCTTGGAATAAAGCATGGGTTAAAGAAACGATTAAAGAAAAGTGTAAAAAGTATGTACCAACTTATGACCCTAATGTAACTTTTAATAGAGTTAATAAGTTGGTAGATACAACTTGGAAGAATTGGAAAGTTGACCCTGATAATCCAAAAGAATCATCTTAGCTTAGGAAAATAAAAAAGATAAAAATTCCCGAAGCGGTGTTGAACTGGTTTTTAAATCTTGATACATATTATATAACAGATGAAGAAGTAAAAGATATTAAATCAAGGCGTAAAAATGTTAGTGTAAAGAATCATCCAATTACAATGGCACGAGCTAAATATTTATTTACTTTATACGTATGGACAAAAATTTAGGAAAACTATTTAAGTAGACCTAATATACATTATCTTGAGAAATACAATAAAAAGTTAAGAAACGACGCTGATTTAAAGCCAAGTTTTTCTCTCACAAAAGAAAGAAACGTATTATTTGATTTAGGATTCATAGATATAAATCATGGGCTTGGAGTAACTCCTATATTTATGGACAAAGAAGATTTCAAAGAAGCAGAGAAAGATGAAAAGGTAATTTTATTGGGTCGGAATGACCTCTATTTGTGCGGAAAATGGCTCGAAATGAGGAAATTCGGAACTTTTAGGTGTCAAAAATGTCGGAAATTATTGCCACGTTCTGCAAATAAAAGAGGTTAGCCAAGAAAATATTGTGAAGAATGTGCAAAATTATTAAAAAATGAAGTTTCAAAAAAATATTTTTGTATTGATTGCGGAAAAGAAATAGAGCATAATAGTGTAACACAAAGAATTTGTAAAAGATGTGCTACTTGTCAATATGAATATGAAAAAAAATTGAAACGTGATTATTGGGTCAAAAATTTTGGCAAAAACAAGAAACTAGAAGAATAAGCCGATTTAATCGACTTGTGTTTTCACTATATAAAATAAGGCAAAAACACCACTTTTTTAAAAAAATAATGTCTGCGTAGGTGGAAGGAAGAATAGAAACGCTCCTTCCAAATTTAAAAATAAAAAGGATTGATTAATTTATGATTAAGGTTTCTAAATACGAGCGTAAAGAATTAGAGAGAGTTGGTCTTCTTAAGAATAGACAGGTTGGTTTGAATCCACAGGATGCAAATTATACTGTTACTAATAGAGAACATGTAGGTCGTGATAAGACAATTTATGTTGCTGAAGAACCTGAAATTATGCTTTTCTTGGGTAAGTATGATGATTTGAATCTTCAGAGAATTAGTGTTAATCAGTATAACAAGCTTGTTGAAAAGAAGATTTTGAATGATGCAAATACTCAGCGCTGGGGCGAATATAAAGTCAACGCTATTTGTTTTCAGGATTCATACGGCGTTTATCGTTGCAAGAAGATTTCTAAGATTATGCTTGAGCTCGGTATTTGGAGTAACAATAAGTCTAGGGGTGGTTACAAATCCCTTAAGGTTGTTGAATCTCACACCGAGGAATAATAGAAACATTTTCTAAAATTTTCGAAAAAACTTTCAAAAACTCTTGACAAGAATACAAAATTGTGTTATATATAAAGCGAGTCAAGGGGGAACCTTGATAAATAAAGGTTTTAAAAGGTAATTTTAAAAATAAAATTTAAAAGATTTAAAGGAGTATTTAATATTATGGTTAAGAATGAATTTATTGCTGCTATTAAGGACACTGAGGCTTGTGCAGATGTTTCTAAGAAGGACATTGAGGCTGTTATCAAGGGTATGAGTGATGTTCTGCTTGATGTAATTGCTAAGAATGATTCCGTCAAGGTTGGTTCTGTAGTTACTATTGGTGGTAAGCATCGTGATGCTCGTAAGGGTCATAATCCTGCAACGGGTGAGGCTATTGATATTCCCGCTCGTGACGGCGTTCCTTATGCTAAGTTTTCTTCTGTAGCAAAGGCTTAATAGAGGGAATAATTTACAAAGTAGGTTTCTTTTGGATAAAGAAATCTGTATAAACTAAAAAATAGCTCCAAGTCATCTTATGGTGGCTTGGGGCTTTTTATATAGGTGATACAATGACAAGATTTAGATTGATTAAAGCAATTATGGAGGAAACAGGGTATGATAAAGAAACTGTTTCTAATGTAATTGAATCTTTAGAATACAAAATTCTTGATACCATTGCAATGGAAGATTAGCTTGATTTTGTGTTTGGTTCTATTTATGGGACTACCAAACCATCTCATAAAATTACAGGATATGTTTCGATGCTTCCTGAAATTAGAAAACAAAAAGCTTGGTCTTCTGCATTTTTAGGATATCCAATGATTAAGTTTAGTAGAGAGGCTAAAAATTGTGATAGAGTTTATGCAAATGAATTCTTTGCTTGGCCTGAAAATAGATATACTTCGTTAGCTAGGAAGTATAGACAAGATGTTGGAGACCCTGAAATTCCAGAATACGAAGGCTTGTCTGAAGAAAAAATTCAAGAGTTGTGTCAAAAAGCGGATGAAGAAAAAAAAGGTCCTCAGTCTCCTCATCAAAAAGCAAGAGAGGCGAGCAATGAAAGAAAAAGGATTAAACATCAAGAAGCTCGTCATGCTTTAATGAGGCAAATAGACCTAGAAAAACAAAGAGAAAATGGAGTTGCTGAGGAAGATTTGATTGAGCGACCATTTGAAGATATTTTGGAAGACATGAAAGCTGAATGGTGGCAAACTCATGAAGATTTTCAAAAAAACTGGAAACCATATTTAGCCGACCCTGAAAAAGTCAAGGAAAGGCAAGCTGCTCGTTTGCAACATGCAAAAGAGCATAAAGAGTGGATGAAACGACAAGCTGAACTCAAAAATAAGAGAAACGAAGCTTGGCAAGGAGAAATTAACGATGACGGAATAGCAGTTGAGAAAAACGACAGTTGAATGGTTTTATCGCTGGGTTGGTTTTAGTGTGGCTAATGGCAAACATAAATGGATTATTGATATTTATAATAGAATAACCCCCTTACCAGCAAATCATATGATGCTGTATACAGAACCTTGGTGTGCAGCTACCGTTTCTGCTCTTGGAGAGAGATTAAATTTGACGGAATATATTTATCCTGAATGCAGTTGTAACAGGATGATAGCTCTTTATCAGAAGAATGGAAGATGGGAAGAAAGAGACGATTACAAACCTCAAATTGGAGATTTGTGTTTTTACGATTGGCAAGATAGTGGAGTTGGAGAATGTACTGGAGAAGCTGACCATGTAGGCATGGTTTGCGATGTAAGTGGAAACACCTTTAAAGTTTTAGAGGGAAATTATTCCAATGAAGTTAAGAGTCGCACAATGCAAATTGATGGTAAATATATTAGAGGTTTTGGTTTACCAAATTATGCTAAAGCTGCAATCGGTTATAAAGTTCCAGTTGATAAAACCAATATTAGAACTATGGCTGGTCAAGTACCCTATTTAAACATAGACAATAATAACGAAGCTGTTAAAATGGCTAAGATTCTTTTTAATACTTTAGGGTTTAATGCTGGGACAGATACAATTTTCGATGAATAGCTGGAAAATGTAGTAAAACAATACCAAAAGATGTATGGTTTGAGATAGAACGGTGTAATTAACAGAGATGTTTGGTTGTTATTGCTTTAGGGAAAACCTAAGAAGTAATTAATTATTAAGAGAAGGATGGTGAATTTTATGGCTGGACCTGTTCGCAGAAAGTCTCTTAAAACTCTAATCAAGGAAGTGACAGTTGGATTAGCCAACACTTTCCGTAATAATATTAATGAAAATAATAAGAATATTGCGGAAACAGTGGATAATTTGCCTGATATTGCTATCAGTAAAGAACAACCAGTTGATTAGAAAGCAGGAGACTTCTGGTTTCAAATTGTAGATTAATTAAATTTTTTTGGAATTAAAAGGTTTAGAAGGTGTGTTAAATGGCTAAATTAACAAACAATAGGGCCAAAGCTGCCATTGCTAAAGAATAGAAAAGATTAGATGCCATTCAAAAGAAAATGGAGACACAAAGGAAAAAAGAGGAATTTGGAGAATCTTGGAAATATTCTTTAAAAGATGAGCATAAACAGGCTCTAAAAGAAATTGTTGGGGACTTTGGTACACCAAATCTTGTAGATTCTGTTGATTATAATAGTTTTTTTGACCCTATTAATTTTTATAAAGAAGAAGATGGAAGTGTAAGATAGCTTGATTATAAGAAATACTTGGAATATGAAGAAGCGTATCAAGAAGTTATTGATGATTGTGATAAAATTATAAATGATGAAATAGATACTTCTAACGATTCAGCTAAAGAGCAATTAAGCACCCATCTTACTAAAAAAACAGAAAAGAAAAAGAGTAAGCCTAAGATACCCGAATACTTACAAAAACTTTATTAGAATTGGACAAAATATTTTAATAGGTTTGTTCCATTGTATGATAAATATGTATGTTCATGTTGTGGAAAAGCATTGCCACAAGATAAATATTTCCTTGCATACAATGAGGGGAATTTGGGTAGAATAGAAGCTAATGGAAAAATGCACACACATATTTGTATGGATTGTTGTAAAAATTTATACGAATATTTGTTCTATGAAAAAGCAGACAAAGATGGCGAAAAAGCAATGAAATGGCTTTGTAGTTATCTTAATATATATTATGATGATGTTAGTTATCTTAAAGCTAAAAAAACAATGGAGGAGAAAGATAGAAAAACTCATATAGTTGAAGAATATATGAGTGTTATTTCTCGTAGTGCTACTTTAAAAGGAAAAGTTTTTTTGGAATCGCCTGATATTGATGTGAATCAAAATAAAGGGGATTCAAAGGCTGATAAAATAATTAACAGCAATACAGGCAATGTGCCTGAAGATTTAGAAGAAGAATGGAGTAAAGCTGACCTCGAAGCAAAAAGACAAGTTATCAAGATGGTTGGTTATGACCCGTTTTATTTTGAAATTGAAAAAGATAGAAAAATTCTTTATAAAGATTTACTTGGTATGATGGAACAGGGTATGGAGCTTGATGGACTTAAAGTCCAAGCTGCTATTTAGATTGTTCTTTCTTTTAAAAATATTCGTGAATTAAATGAAAAATATAGAAAGAAAAGTGACGAAGATGCTCCTGTTTCAGAATTAAAAGCGTTATCTGAATTAAAGAAAAAAGAACTCGAAACAATTACAAGCTTTAGTAGAGATAATGGCTTTGGCGAGCGTTACGCTATTAGTAAAGCCAAAGGTGAAAATACTTTCTCTGGTATTATGGCTAAGATGAATGAGATGAAGTATGAAAATGCTATTCTTAATATGTATGATGTTGAGACTAGCAAGAGTATTAATCAAGCTGCTGATGCAAGTTTTGCAGCTATTTTCAATCAACTTAGCATGAGTGAAGCGGAAGTATACAAAACTTGTCAAGATTAGCTTAAAAAATTGCTTTCGTTGCAGAGAGAAAACGCCACCCTTACTGAAAATTTAAGATTGGCTAAACGTGAATTAGCTGAGAAAAAATTGGAAGAAGAAAAACGTCAGTACGACAAAGAAAATGGTGATGATGGCGATAATTGGGGTGGTTATTAATGATTAATGTTATTTTTAATGACTTTAGTTACGAACTGCTTCCAAAAAGAAAAGAAATTTTTGAAAAATATACTAAGATAATTTAGTGGGGAAGAGCAAACCCAACAAGATTTATTGAAGATTTTTTTAAAATATAGTTAACTGATATGCAAAAATATGTTTTGCTGAGTAGTTGGTGTCCTGCAAACTGTGTGTGGCTTATGGGTCGTAACAGTGGTAAATCATTTTTAGCTGCCCCTTTTATGATGGCAAGAGCACTTTTGTTACCAAATACTAATACATATATTATGGCTCCAAGTGGAGGTCAGTCTCAAGAAACATTTTAGAAGATGGAAGATATGGCTAAGGGTAATATTGCTTCTTTGTTAGGGACATCTTCTGTATTTTTAGATGAGTGTATTAGAGCAAATACTTAGGCAGACCCGTTTACTCATCCTAAGAGTGGATATACCGTTAGCTTGTATAATGGTAGTACAATTAATACGTTAAATAGTGTAATAAAGAACATCGTAGGTATCAGGTAGGAAAACTGCCGTTTCAAAATGAAGCCAAGTTTTATTTTGAGAATATTTGGCTAAAGGCTATTCTCAAGGAGATAAAATGGAAAATAATTATATAGTTTATAAACATACTTGTAAAGATAATGGAAAAGTTTATATTGGATTAACAGGTATGTCTTTAATAGAAAGAACGGGCAATAATGGAGAAGGGTATCTTCATAAAAAGAAAAATGGAGATTGGGTTCAACCTCAAATTGCTCGTGCAATCATAAAATATGGATGGGATAATTTTGACCATGAAATTTTGTTTGCTAATTTGACAAAAGAAGAAGCAGATGAAAAAGAAAAAGAAATGATTGATTTTTATGATTCAAGGAATCCTAAGAAGGGATATAACACAAGAGAAGGTGGCTCTAATGGACCTTTAAGCGATGAAACTAAGCAAAAACTTAAAGAAACTATGGAGGGACGTTATGATGGTGAAAAAAATCCTTTTTATGGAAGAAAACATTCTGAAGAAACAAAAGAGATTATTCGGAAGAAAAATAAAATTCATTCTTTAAATAGAGATATAACTGGTGAAAATAATCCTATGTATGGAAGAAAATTAACAGCGGAAGAAAGAAAGAAACGTGGAGAAGCTCAAAAAGGAAAACACCATTCAGAAGAATCTAAGAAAAAGATGAGCGAAGCAAGAAAAGAATGGTATAGAAACCACCCTGATTACAAAAGACCAGAAAGAACAGAAGAGCATAAAGAAAAAATACGACAAGCAATGCTTGGTAGAGAAATGGATGAAGACTGGAAACGAAAAATTGGAGAAGGTCATGCTCCTTATTATTGCGTTTGCGTTGAGACGGGAGAAAAATTTCCTTCGTTTGCTGAAGCAGGAAGACAAAAAGGTGTGGACAAAGCTTCTATACAAAGGGTGATTAGTGGAAAACAAAATACTGCTGGTGGTTTTCATTGGATAAAAGAAATAAAACAATGACATTTTGAAATAATTAGAGGGCAAAATCGGTGGAGTCTAAGTTATTAAATAAGATAATACCGAGTTAATTTATTAGATTGCGAAAGGCTAATAAATAATGTAACGCATAGTGAGTGAATAAATATAATCTCGCCACGAGTGTCCTCCACGCAAGCCAAATGCGTGAAAATTTATGCTGGGCTTATAAGAAATTATAAGAAGTGAAGATAAAAAGCTTCACGATAACAAATCGCAAATTTCTCAGTCTACGATGAAGCTGGAAAAATCGACAGGACATTCTTTGCTTTGTCTCGTCCTTTTACTGCACAGGATACAAACTTTATTACTGGTGATGGTATTAATACAGATATATATCCAAGACAATTACCGAATAAAAAATTATTGTTAAGTTCTGCTGAAGGTATTGATAGCGAACTTTTTGACCAATATAAGATGGCATTTGAAAAAATGTTATTAGGAGACCCCAATTATTTCGTGTGTGATATTAGTTGTGAGTTTTCATTACATCCTTTTATGAATGGTAAGCCTATGAAACCCCTGATTACTTAGGATGAAGTTGATAACGCATTTGCTACTAATCCATACAAAGCAGAACGAGAATACAGGAATCGTTTTGACAGAGACGGTGGTGAAGATGTTTTTGTAAAACGTTCAACGATTTTACGAAATAGCTTTGCATACTATCCAGTATATGAAAATGACGGCGAAAAAAAATATATCGTCTGTTACGACCCTGCATCGAAATTAGATAATTCTATTGTTTTAATAGGAGAATTGTTCAGAGATAAAGAAAAGGGTTTAATGTTAAAAATAGTCAATTGTGAGAACTTGATTGAGCTTTTACCTAACGGTGATAAGGCAATAATTCAAAAGCCTCAGCAAATTGAAATGATAAAAGACCTTATTATAAATTATAATAGAGGTGCTTTAGATTATGATAATATTGAGCTTGTCTGTATTGATGCTGGTGCTGGCGGTGGAGGATTTGATATTTCTCAGTTCCTTTTAAATGATTGGGTAGGTTCTGATGGTAAACGTCATTTAGGTCTTATAGACGAAGAAGACCCATATATGAAATTACGCGCAGATGATTATCCTGCAAATATAAGAAAATTGCAGTTATTCAATTTTAAACGTGATAAAGTTCAAGCTTATGAAAGAACTCAAGCTGCAATTAACCAAGGATTAGTAATGTTTCCAAAGAGTTTAAATGCTCGTAACGAGATGGAAATTGAAGAAGTTGCTTCTGATGGAACAACTTCAATAAGATATGAAAAGGTTTCGTTTGATGAAATGAACTCTTTGATATAGATTGATTTAACTAAAGAAGAGTTAGTTGGTATGCAAAAGCAAAAAAGACCAAACGGTACGATTGTTTTTGAACTTTCGCCTGACGCCAAGCAAAAAAATATGCATGATGACCGAGTTGACTGTGTAGCAATGATGTGTAATCATTTGATGGAATTGCGCGCTAAAGAAGTGTTGGAGTTGGAAGAAAAACCTAAGACGGAATTTAAAGAAATGTTTGCAAAACAAAAGAGTGCGAACAAGAGTAATAGTTCTAATCCTTTTAATGGATTAGGACAGGTCAATCCACTTTCTACTAAATATAGAAGAGGTGGAAGGTTTGGTTGATATTAACGATTAATATAACAAGAAAGGAGGAGTAGGATTTTGTTAAAAATAAATAATGGGGTAATTTCATTAACTCGTGGAGATGATTGCACAATAGATTTACAGATTTATACTCCTGATAATTAGGAATACAGTCCAAGAGAAGGAGAAAAAGCAAGGTTTACAGTTAGAAAGCATCCTTTGTACAATAACGCTACTCCTCCTTTAATCGAAAAAGATTTTGAATTTGTTGAGCTTGAAAGCACTTCTAAGAATGAAAAAGATGAAGAAAAGACGAAAGTTTGGCGAATTAAAATTAAAGGAATTGATACGAAATTTCTAACATACGGAGGATATTTGTACGACGTATAGTTTTGTGATATAAAAGGAAATATAACCACTGTTTGCAAAGGCAAATTTATATTGACATATGAAATTGGGTAATACTCCTTATTAAAAGAAATGAAAGGAGAGTTTTATTTACGATGGTAAGAAGAGATTATAGTGGAATGACACTGATAACGCCTGATTCTCCTAATTATAATAGAGGAGTATTATATGGTGTATTAAATGCTGGAATTGAAGAAATTCCTGCAAAAGATATGAAGCTTGAAGATTTAAAAGATGTAAATATATCTGAAAGTGGAGTAGAAAATAAAGATATTCTCATGTATAATAAAGAGAATGAAGCATGGGAAAATAAGAATATGGATAAGTATTTGGAAGATAACTTGGTAGATGGTGGTGGAGTCCCACGGTTCTAAGGAGTCTTTTCCAAATAGATAGCTATTTAATTATAGCGAATTAAAATATTTTGCAAAACATTTTAATTAAGTAAATAGGAGGTGTAAAGACAAGAATGGCTGATATTAATAAGCTGCAAACGCTCATCCAACTGCGTCGTGGTTTTCAGGCACAGTGGGATGCAGTGGCTAACACTTACATTCCTAAAGCTGGTGAACCTTGTGTAACTCTTGATGGTAAGAACAAGGGTCAGATTAAGATTGGTGATGGCACTTCCACATGGGGAGAACTTAAGTATGTTGGTGTCAACGAAGGTGCTATGCATTTTATTGGCACTGTTGCTACGAAGGCTGAACTTCCTGAAAGTGCCGAAGCTGGTGACATTTATCAAGTAACTGAAGATAGCAAATTGTATATTTGGGATGGCGATAGCTGGGAGATTTTTCATGCTGTTGACCTGAGTAATTATTACACCAAAAAAGAGACTGATAATCTTGTAACTGTTGAGATTAGTAAGGTTAATACTAAGATTGAAAATCTTGAAACAGAGCTTGCTAAAGATTACGCTCTGAAGGCTGACCTTGATGTTATTAAGGTTTATGGTGATACTGCATCTGATACTTCCATGGAAGTTAATGGACAAAAGTATAATACTGCCAGTGAAGCTATTGCGGCTGTAAGTGATGGTGGTACGATTAAGTTGAGTGGTGGTCTTGGTGCAGATGAAGTTATTAATGCTGACAAGAAGTTTACTCTTGATATGAACAATGCAGTTATTGTTGATAACGAGAAAACTCCTGTTAATGTTGATGTTAATGGTGCTTTAACTCTCACTGGTAACGGTAGTGTTGAATGCAACAAGAATGGTAAACCTGCTATTAATAACAATGGTAATTTAACTATTGAGAATGGTAGTTATACTCGCAGTGTTGATGAGAAGGGTAATTCTTATTATACCATGGTCAACCATGGTAATACTGTGATTAACAATGGTATTTTCCAAGCTCCTCGGGTTATTTCGAGTATGATTTCCAATGGTTATTGGGATTACGCACAGGATTATAAAGCTGGCGAAATGGCAGAATATCCTGAATTGACTATCAATGGTGGTACATTTATTAACGCTTTTTATGTTATCAAGAATGATGACAATGGTAAGCTTTATATTAATGATGGTAACTTCTACGGTACTATTTTCAACAATGGTTACGAAATGGTTGTTAAAGGTGGCAATTTCAAGGTTACTGATGGGACTTACAATATTGGTATGCGCAAGTTGAATGATGTAATGAACTCTGGTAAGTTACTCATTGAAGGTGGTACATTCTACAGCAATGGCGAAGTTAACTTTAAGCACAACGGTGGTGGCGAAGAGCCTGAAGTTGTTATTAAGGGTGGTAAGTTTAGTGCTGTTGTACCTGAGAAATATATTGCAGAAGGTTATGAACAGAAGTACATAGATGGCTACTATGTTGTAAGTGCAAAAGCTTAAGGAAGGAGGATGACTAATGTTTAAATTAGCATATGTAGACAAGGCAAAAATTGAAAATAGCATTGCACAGCAAGTCATCCCCGAAGAGAGCTTGATTGTGACTAACAGTGAAGCAAACAATGCTGAACTGAGCTATTATGATGAAAAAGGTAATTTGAAGAGCATTGTAAAAAAGACTCAATTTGAGAGTTTTGCTGAAGCTCAATATTGGATTGCTAAATATGGTAACTACGAAGGTGAGACCATATCTGTACTTGAGAATGGTAAATGGAACACATACACTGTCAATAAAGATGATGAAATGAACCAGATAGTTTATCAACAGGATATGGTGTCTCTGTTGGACGATTTAATTATCGATGGTGGCGGTGCTCCTGAAGCCTAATAATTAAGGAAGGGAGGACTACCAATGGCAAAAGTGATTAATACTGTTATTAAGCTTCGTTATGATTAGGATTATAACTATCAACGTGTTGGAAATACTTTTGTTCCAGCTAAGGGTGAAGTTTGTCTTGTTAATACGAGCAATAGCGGTTTAAGAGCATTGGTTGGTGATGGTCAAAAGACTTACAACCAACTTGATTATGTTGATTATATCTTCTTTAAGGGATACTTTGACGGAAAAGTATTTTGGAAAGAAGAAGAGTTTGTAAATGAACTTGAAAAGAATATAAATAAGATTTATATTGCTTTGAATAGTAATAATGACCTTTATATTTATAATGGAGAGAATTACGAAAAGCTGTATAATTTACCTTATGCTAACAGTAAAACTGCTGGCGTGGTTAAATTATATGATGAAGTAGGCAATAACACAGACGGCTCCATGACCCAGAAGGCCATTACTGAAGAATTAGAAAAAAAGGTCGAAACTTCTATTGAGGGAGAGACAATCTTTTTTATTAATTAAATATTTTATGTTTTGAATTTTACAAGGAGGTTTAAAATATGGCTGATAAATTTCTTTCTATTTTTAATGTAGGTGGCGTAGATTATAATCTGAAGGATGCCGCTGCTACTCAAAAGCTTGCTACCATGCTTGGCGACCATGCTGTCAAAAAGCTGGGTGCTGCTGCTTGGATGGCAATGGCTGCTTCTATTTCTGATAACGGTATTGCCGATGCTGCTACTGTTAAGGCGTATGTTGATGCTCAGGTTGGTACTATTCATAATTTTGATGTTGTGATTGATGCTGCTGGCACTGCTGCCGGTCCTTCTGTCACTGCTTCCGCTGATACTATGTATAAGATTTACCTTGTTCCTGATAGTAATGCTGAGGCTGGTTCTTATATTGAGTACATCACTATTAAGACTGATGAAAATTATAAATGGGAGGCCATCGGCAGCACCAAGACTAGCCTCTCTGGTTATGTTGAGAAGTCTCAGAAGATTGCTGGTCTGACTCTTAACAAGGATATCACTGTTGCTGAACTTCAGACTGCTCTTGGTCTGAAGGCTTTTGCTTATGCCGCAACTGGTACTGCAACTGTCGCTGCTAAGACTGTTTCTGGTGTTAAGGCTACTGGTACTAGCACTGGTTCTATCTCTGGTGATATGGCATATGATGAAACAGCTATTACTTCTACTGGTAAAGTAACTGCTACTGGTAGCGTTACTGGCTCTGCTATTTCTGGTGGTTCTATCGCTGTTACTCTTAAGGATGCCGAGGCTGCAACTGCTGCTTCTGTTACCACCGAAGCTTACAAGCCCGCTGGCTCCGTAACTTCTAATTTTGTTGCTGATGCTGATAATGGTGTTGCTATTGCGGGTACTGTTTCTAAGCCCACGGCTACCGTTACCCCTGCTACTGCCACTGTTCAGGAAATGAAGACTTCTGGTACTGAGTATAGTATTACCGAGGGTTCTGTCGCTAAGGCTGATGATACCAAGAGCGATTTTGCTACTGAAGGCGTTACTGCTTCTGTCAACGAAGCTACCGAGACTCTTACTTTTGCGGCTGCTGGTACTTCTAAGGCTGTTACGGCTGCTGGTGATGTGACTTATACTGCTCCTGTTCTTTCTGGTGCTCTGCCCACCTTTGGCGCTTCTGCGGCTGTTATGACTGGGGCTACTGTTGATGTTTCTCAGCCCACCTTTACAGGTAATAAGTATGCTGTCAACAGTACGTTTGCTGGTACTGAAGTCGCTGATATGAAGGTCACTGGTGTTACTTATGTTAAGCAGGCTGTTAATGCCGCTACTTTCACACCTGTTGCTGCTACTCTTGGCTTCTCTGGTGATGAAGTTGATGTCTCCGTCGCTGGTAAGTATGACAAGGCTAACAAGGGTACTCTTGCCTTTGCTGGTGCTGATATCGAGCTCGACGTTGGTAATATTGCTGTTCCTGAACAGACCATTACTGTTAATCCTGTTACCGAGTAATTTAGTCTTTTTAAAAAGTAGGTAACTAAGAATGGATATATCCAAGATAGAGTTACCTGATGGTTCTCAATTTGATATAAAAGATATGTATTTAACTCACGTTATTAATGTTCTTTTAGGATTGGAAGAACCAGATGAAAGAGATATAAGGTAATTTATATAGAGTGGGGTTATAATAATCCCACTCTATTTTAAAGAAAGGGAGTGGAATATAATGGCACAAAAAAGAACTTTTGAAGAAGCTAAAGAAATTGTTGAAAGTTTAAATAAAGATTTAGAATTAATAGAGTTTCATGGTTCTCATCAAAAAGCAAAAATTTATTGTAAAAAATGCAAGCATTTTTATGAACAAGAATTTAATTTTTTAAAAGGGTCATAGGGGAAATGTCCTATTTGTACAAATAAAGTTGCTGTAAAAGGTTTTAATACCGTAAAAGATGTAAGACCTGATTTAGCAAAATTATTTAAAAATCAAGAAGAGGCTGAACAAATAACCATAGGAAGTTCGAAAAGAGTCACTTTAATCTGTCCTGAATGTGGGGCAGAAAAGACTTTACATATGTATGATTTTAAGAAATATGGATTTAAATGTAATGTTTGTTCAGATACTATTTCTTATCCGAATAAAATTATAAGAAGCTTTCTTAGATATTATAAAAATAAAGTTGAAGAATATGATTGGGAGCATAGTTTTCCATGGTCGCAGAACAAAATTTACGATGGATATTTTAAGAAAAATGGACAAGGGTATGTTGTTGAAATGCAAGGAGAACAACATTATCAAGATGCTTGGCAAACTTTATCTGAATAGGAAAACAATGATGAATTAAAAGAAAAATTAGCCGTGGATAATGGTTTAATATATATAGCTATAAATTGTAAAAAATTAGATAGTAATTTAATAAAGCAATATATGAATGATTCTGTTCTTTTTGAGTTGTTTAAAATGACAGAAGAAGATTGGAGAGTTATTTTAGAAGAGTCTGAAAAGAATATTACCAAAGAAATTTGTAATTATTATAACAATGTCACTCATATATTTAAAGATATTTGCCAAGAATTTCATATTAATAAAACAACATTGAGAAGATATGTTAAAAGAGGTGTTGAAATAGGTTGGGTGAAAGATTATTATGGAGAAAACGGGAAAGCGGTAAGGTCTTTTCATAAACCTGTTTTAATTTATAAGGAGAATGTTTTGTTAAAAAGGTGTTCTTCTATAAATCTGGCAAGAGATTGGTTAGAAGATAATTGTAATATAAAAGTAACAAATGTTACTGTGAAAAATCATTGCGTGTCTTAGAAGCAAATAGCAGATTATTATATTTGTTTTGAAAACAAGTTAAACGATTAACAGCGTTCGAGTTAACCGTTTGCAGACAACGAACGAGTTTACAAACGATTACGATACCGAGAGAGAGATGTAATGTCTTTCTCTCGGTTTTCTAAAAACAATTTCTCCCAATAAAAACAATTTTTTATTATTACAATTTAATAAAAAACAAAAAGAGCTGTATTTATGAAATCTACCTTTTTAATTTTAGATTTTATAAATATGCTC
>ERZ1035027.592-NODE-592-length-19967-cov-101.179038_pt1 | contig 19967 bp, 30 predicted proteins | sample MGYA00520604_ERZ1035027 | MGnify/ENA primary metagenome ERZ1035027 (study PRJEB33766, sample SAMN09781743) | gut metagenome | biome: gut microbiome | host: Homo sapiens | place: Madagascar | study: EMG produced TPA metagenomics assembly of the PRJNA485056 data...
GTGCGACAGCACCGTGAGCGGAACACTTATCAGCACTGATAATATAACAAGCAGTATTTTAAATCTTGTTTTCTTTTTCATAGCATTATATTTACCTACCATTTCGTTTTAGGATTATAAATCCTGAATATAGTAATATAATGCAAAATCAACATCATTGATTTTATCAAACAATTCAGAATGTCGCTTAGAGATAGAATCCATATAGTTTTGAAATAATCCATCATGCAAAGCTACTGCATATTCTTTATCCCTGATTTGTATATCACATGAATTTATAACCCTCAAGGATTTTAAAGCACAGTCTAATTCCATTAATTGTTTGCTCATATTGTCATAAATATCAGTCATGGTATCGGAGTCAATTGAATCAAGTAAATTATTTTCTGCGAAATACTTCATAGCGTTGTTTTCTTTTGTATCGTAATGCTCTTGATACATATCAACAAAATGTTGTTCTATTTGTATTTTGTTTTCTATTTCATACAATGAATTTTCACTCAGCAAACCAAATTGTGAATCCTTGTATAATTGTTCTAAGCCATCATAAATTGATTTAATTTCACCATTTGTGCCGTCAGCAGCAGAAATCAACATCATAGAAGCAGTTGCGAATTTTGCAAGATATAAAGGCGCATTATTAACAGAAATATCTCTTGTTTCTTCATTCCACATAACTACGCACCCCAATGATTCGGTTAAAGCACGCAAAGGAACGTAGGTTGTATCGTTATAGATGAAGTTATCGGCATTAACCGGCTGATAGTTGGCAGAAATAGTTGTTGAGTTTTTAACAACGCTTATATTTTCAAGCCACCCTGCGGCATATGACACACCGGCTGACAACAACGAGACGCTCAACGCACCTGCCATAAATCCCTTAATTTCTTTTTTCATTTGTAATTCCCTCTTTCATTTTAATTTGAGTTATAATTAATTATATGACGGCACAACAGCAGCCATTGTATTTTATTTTTTTGTTATGGGTTACATACAGAGCATGGAGCATATTTTTTCTCTGCCTCTGCTCTGTCAAGCTTTGTACATTTTTTATCTTTTATGTATCTACAATCGGATTTATGGAATCTATTACCGCTTTGCGTTACAAAAACCGTTTCCGACACACTTTCCCGATATGCCGGCAATGTTGGTTGTTTATGCGGAGCAAAATAACCGACTGTCACACCAAGCAACAAAGCTATTACAGTACAAACAATTTGCTTTGAACTTATTCGCTTATAATTCAAAACCTCATTTACAAACGTATTTGCTTCTACATCAATTAATATTTTATCTCTGGCATAGGATTTGCCGTCACCAATATGTCCGAGTAATATGTGTGCTATCTCATGGAGCAAAAGATACAGACGCTCTTGAATTGAAAGTCTATCACTTATAAATATCATATGCACTGACGTAAGCGTGAAAGCCTTGTGAGTAGCTGCATATTTTTCAGCACCGTACATTTTCAGTTTTTCAGTATCAATTTCGATATTAAAAAGATCTACATCATAACCAAGACTGTTTGCAAATTTTTCGGAGTTTATAAAATCAACCTTTTTGACCTTTCTTATAAACTTTTTCACTGCCAATTTATAATTCATTAAAATACCGCCTTTCTTAAAGGCTGCTATTATGCTATCAATCGGCAGTTGTTTCGGGCTTTTTAGGCTTGTACTCTTCTATGACGGTATCTTCAACGTCATAAGCCACCATTTCGTCAGGCATTTTGTTGTACTTGTATGAAGCAATATCCAAAGTTTTCAAAATATAATCTCTGCCCTCATCTGACAGCGAGCGGAATTTATCTATTATTTCTTTTTCGGTATTGCTTAACCCGGATATATTAGAACCCCAGTCACGTCCGAGAAGATAATCTACAGAACAATTAAAATATTCCGCAAGTTTGATAAGTGTTTCTCCATTTGGTAAAGTTCCAACAGTTTTCCATTTTGATACAATACCAGATGAAATATTAATTTCTTTCGCTACAGGATTAGGTTTTGTATTATGCTGAGTACACATATTGTAAAACCTTTCCCAAAACAAATTAGCCAAAATAATCACCGTCCTTTTGTGCAATGTGTAAAATATCATAAATATGATAATTTTATATTGACAATCTCACTTTTATGATATATAATATACCCATAAATTGATTTTTACCCATTTCAATTTAAATAAAACATTTTTAAGACCAATTATTCCTCCTGTGGATAATAAGTCGAAAAATTGTTTCACAAAAACACCCGAGGCGAAGCCGGATGTTGAAATGTTAAAATGACCCAATAACATTATACAACATTCGGCTTACCTTGTCAACAAAAATGTGAATAATAAGAAGAAAAGGAGCGGAGATATGAATAACATTAGGTATTTCAGAGAAAAAAAGGGTTACACGCAGCCGGAGCTTGCGAAGCTTGTGGGATTAACACCGGGCATGATAAGCAAGATAGAAAACTGCAAGAGCGACCTTAAAAGCAAGAACTGGAAAAAGCTTGCGCAGGTTTTAGACTGCACGGTTGATGAGCTTATGGGACGAAAGGAGTGATAAGTCTGAGTAAAATCGCCCATAGCACTATTATTCGTCATGGGCGGTACAAACGTACAGCACCATGACTGCATAACAGTACTCTGAACGATTTTCTTTCAGACTTTAATGCACGGAAAGGAGTAATGAATATGGCAGAAATTGAATTATCCGACTTTATGAAGCAGGCACAAAAGTACACACCCAAAGCAAACGAGAAGCTGATAAAGGTTTGCGAGTATGCGAAAATTGCACACATATCACCGCAGGCAATCACAACACAGCTTAGAAACGGGCAATTGGACGGCGTAAAGGTCGGCAGTCAATGGCGAGTAAGGATAGTTGACGAGCCGGAGAGCGACCAAGCCGAGATTATAGCGGACTTGAGAGCGGAACTGGAAAAATACAAAACCCTGTTTGAATGTATGAAAAGCTTAATTTTGCAGGGTTAGAAAGGCTTGATATTATGAAGCAATTTAAAAGGCTGACAAGAGAACAAAAGATACTTGCTTCGGCGAGCGGAACAGATCCGAGCGGATATATGTTTGTAGCGGAAAGCCGAAACGCATTTATCATACACAACCCAAAAACAAAAGAAACAAAGGAGATTTTGAAAAATGTTAATTCAGGAAGCAATAAAAAAGGCAGAAGCGGTAAACGGCGGAATCATGAACAAGGCGGCAAAGGTGAACGGAGTGTATTACAGTCCGATAGGAAATTTTGACAGCTTTTTGATAGTGCCGATAGGTCAGACGATACCGAAGCCGGGCAAGGTTAAAACATGGTCGCCGTGTACTACCGAACTGTTGGGTGAAGACTGGGAGGTTTACAAAGTTGACGAATATAAAAGGTTGAAAGATTTATTCAAACAAGCGAAAGCTACGGTAAAGGAAAGCCTTGAAATTATATCGGCACAGATTTCTGTACTGAAAGAAATTGAAGATGAAATCAGAAAGGGACAGGAAAAATGAAAAGCATTATTCAGACTGCAAAGCAATGTTACATAACAGGTGATGAATACAACTTACACGAACACCATGTATTCAATGGTTCAAACCGCAAGAAAAGCGAAAAGTACGGTTTAAAGATATGGCTGAGAGCCGACTGGCACAACATGGAGAAGTATTCGGTACACATGGACGCAGAGCTTGACAGGAGAATAAAGGCAGAGGTTCAGCAAATAGCAATGGACCACTACGGCTGGACGGTGGAGGACTTTATCAGAATGTTCGGAAAGAATTATATCATGGCATGAAAAAAGCGGATGTAAGGACCGTACATCCGCAAAGGGGGCAATCTCATATGAGAGTTGCGTTAAAAAATTCATCAACACTATTATAACGTATAAGCCTCCAAATGTCAAGATCATTTTCGTGAGGTCACGAAAAAGAAGGAGAGATAAAATTGACAGACAAAGAAGTAAAGGAAGCGTTTTTGAAAGGTGCGCCGGTAAAGCACGTATTCGGAAATCATGTGGTGAACTATGCCGGGATAATCGCCATAGTATACAGAAAGGTTTATGACAAGTATATTTTAAAAGCGGTTTTGGGAGATTCCACCGGAAGATGTTCAATTGAGTTATTGCCCAAATACATACAGCCGGGCGAGGATTTCGAGGGACGAGAGGAAGCTTTAAGGAGGTATTATCAGATTTATGCGAATTGAAACAGGTATTCCCGACGCTGTTAAGCTGATCGGGAACTTAAAGGAACAATACAAGACAGCAAAGCACATTGACCGCCAAAGAGCGGAATACAGGATTTATCTTTTGGATATTGCAAAGGAAGCGGCAGAGCGGCTTGAAGCAAAAGAGATAAGATATGACGGGCAATGCCCGATATGCGCAAGAAAGTTTAGTGAATACGAAATGAAAGATTTTTCATATTGTCCGAAGTGCGGACAGGCACTCATATCGGAGTATCACAAGGAGGAGAATATAGTATGTTAAATGCGATTGTTGAATTTTGCGGTTATTTTTGGTACATAGTTGGGTTTGTGTTGGTTATATACGTAACCGACAGGCTTGCAGACAGAGCGGAAAAGATGAAATTAAAGAAGATGAGAATTAAACAGAAACGTCAGTATGCCATGATTAAGCTTGTTGAGGACTACGTCAGAATCGACAGGAAGATGAGAAATAATTAAATATTTTCCGCAGTCCGGGTATGCCCTGCACTCACGAAACACCGCCTTTTGAACTATATTTGTCGGAACTATTGTTTCGGGGTTATTCCACTCGCAGGGTGTTCCCGGGCTGCGGAAGGAATTGATAAAAGATAGTTGATTTTTATATTTAATAACTATAGCCGCAACCTTATGTTTGGGGCGTTATACTCTTGTTTAACTTTTATTTTTTGTACGCCTTTCCGCTTTTCGGGCGGCGAAAAGCTCCAAAAGCCGCTAAAGGGAGCGTTCTCCCTTTAGAAAACCCTCCGTGTGTGGATAGCTCAAACAAGACACCAATCCGCTGCGCCTACGCTCCGCGAATTGTGACAACTCGCTTCGGGACCTCGTCCTACAGAGCTGTGCGGACCATTTGAGGTTACGTTACGGAGGTTATTACGTTATCGGGTTTTCCTGCTGAGCGGAGGAACGATATAATTGTCAATTATCAATCGTCAATTGATACGAAAGGAGTATGTTCATGCACAGATTGGACGAGTGGGTTTTGAGAATGTCGCAGCTGTTGAAGATTAAGAATTTTGAAGAACGCAGGCGTGCCGTAAAACGTGACTGCGTTTACGGTATGGGGAATTTCTGCAACGGTCGTGCGAACCGGGGATATGTTAAAGCAGAGGATTGCGTGGATAAAAAACCGTGCGAGTATTTTGTCGACGGAAGGTGTACGTTTGAGAAGATTAAAGAGAACAGAAGAATTAATGAAAAATAACAGAAAGGAAGTAAAAAATCATGACAAATTATGTAGGTAAAAAGGTATTGGTAAGAGGTATTCAAAGCGGAGTTTATTTTGGTGAACTGGTTTCACAGGATAAACAAGAGGTTGAGATGAAAAACGTCCGTAATTTGTGGCGGTGGAGTGGTGCGAACACATTGCTTGATTTGGCTGAAAACGGAGCAAAAAATATAGGTGATTGCAGGTTTTCAAATCAAGTTAAGAGTATCATATTAACAGATATATGTGAAATTGTACCGTGTTCGGATAAGGCTATTAAAAATATAGAGGGTGTGGCAGAATGGACGTATTAAAGATTGAGAAATTTTTATCTGTAGGCGACGGCAACGGCAACGGCTACTGCGACGGCAACGGCAACGGCGACGGCAACGGCAACGGCTACTGCGACGGCAACGGCAACGGCTACGGCAACGGCAACAGCTACGGCAACGGCGACGGCGACGGCAACGGCAGCGGCGACGGCAACGGCAACGGATACTGCTACGGCTACTTCTACGGCAGCGGCAAAGGCAACGGCAGCGGTATAAAGAACATAAACGGACATAATGTCTATAATGTTGATGATACACCGACCATATTTACGCATATACACGGAAATGTTGCAAAAGGATATATTTTAGAGCGCAATGTTATTTTTAAGCCTTGCTACATAGTAAAAGGCAACGGATATTTTGCGCACGGTGAAACACTGCAAGAAGCACAAAACGCACTGGAAGAAAAAATCATTGATGAAATGGACGTTGAGGAAAAGATTAAGCTTTTCAAAGAGAAATTCCCCGATGTCAACAAAAAATATGCTGTCAAAGACTTTTATCAATGGCACCACAATTTGACAGGTAGTTGTGAAATGGGACGTAAATCCTTTGCGAACAGTTACAACATAGATATTGACAATGATATGATGACCGTTAAAGAGTTCATAAAACTGACGGAAAATGCGTATTGTGGTGAGGTTATAAAAGAGTTAAAGGAGAGTTACGGAAAATGAAAAAAGAGGCTACGATATTTGATTATGCGAGAATGTGTAAGGGTTATGGAGAAAATTGCCAAGACTGTCCGTTAGACCTTTGTATTGACGCTATTCTCGATTCAACCGACAAAGCAAACGAAATTATTTTAAACTGGTGCAAAGAACACCCTGTTGAAACACGACAGGACAGGTTTTTGAATAAGTTTCCGAATGCAAAGATAGACGTTGACGGAGTATTAAGTATTTGCCCACAGTGTGTAAACAAAGATTTTTCGTGTCAGACAGAAAAACGTTGTATCGGCTGTTGTAAAGATTACTGGCTTGCGGAGGTGAAAGAAAATGAGTGAGAGAAAAAGATTGATTGAGTTGTTGCAAGAATGGGGTAACAAAGAAAATGACGGTGTAAGGGCAGAAAGTATCGCTGATTATCTGCTTGAAAATGGCATAATTGTACCACCAGTTAAGATTGGGAAGACGGTGTATGGAATATCAAGAGGTGCTATTATACCTATCGGTGTTGACAGAATACAGTACAGCAAAAGAGGAATAGATATTCTCGGAAGAAACGAACAGTATTATGGTTATGGAACTATTACGCTTCACCCTAATAATGAGTTTGGAATTGAATGGTATACAACCAAAGCAGAAGCAGAAAAAGCATTGAAAGGCGGTGCAGAAAATGAATGAGAGAGAAAGATTGATTAAAATACTTAAAGATAATCAGGGCGATAGCACTTATTATATGACAGATGAAGCAGCGCAGTCAATTACTGATGTGCTGCTCGAAAACAGCGTTGTGGCGCTGCCGTGCAAGATAAATGACCATGTTTGGTTTATAAAATCGGCATTTTCGGTATTAGTGAAACCTCTTGAAGCAAGGATTATAGATATTCGGGGTATAAGCATTGACCGTAATATTTTGTATCAGTCAATAACCTTATATAACGATTTATCAAGAAGCTTTACAAGTAATGATATAGGTACAAAGGTATTCCTCACAAAAGAAGAAGCAGAACAAGCAATACAAGCATTGAAAGGCGGTGCGGAGTGATGAAAGCGTATCAAGTATGCACAGACTGGAGCAACAGCAGTGTTATTGTATTTGCCGAATGTGCAAGTAGGGCTAAAAGTATGGCATTATATACGGATATTCTCTGCAATGAAAATTACATAGATCTGCGAGTTGCAAGACTCCCAAAAATAGACCATTTATATAATGGACAGACTGTCGTTGATTGGAACGAAGATGAAAATATACGATTGGCGCTTGCTAAAGAATACGGTTGGCATTGCATTGAGCCACAATTAAGTGATTGCAAAGTGTGTTCGGCAGAAAAATATTGCGAATGGAGTTTGCTGAAAGGCGGTGCAACAAATGAATAATAGATACATATGCAGAGGAAAGCGGAAAGATAACGGCGAGTGGGTTGAGGGGTATTTAATACAAGGAAACAGAACTTACATTGTGACAATAGAAGCAATAAATTATATGGTTGTTTCTACTTCTTGCATGGCAAGCATTGAACTTGTTGAGGTTATTCCCGAAACAGTCGAGCAATGCTCGGGAGTTCCCGATAATATGGCAAAGCTTTACGGTGATTGTTTGATTGATATTATAAACAAGGACAGAGAGAGCAGGGGTGTTGAAACATGAAAGAATGGATAGTATTTTATCTGCAAAACTGGCAAGAGCTGCTAACAATCACAACGGACGGTATTATGCCGCATGAAATAACGGAAACACGCAATCTCCTTGCATACGAAAATAATGTTGTACCGACGGATATTACGGTTCGAAAAGAGTTAAGACGGGAGATGATTTTATGAAATGTGAAAACTGTATACACTACGAAGCCTGTTTACCGTTTTATGAAAACATTAAAATGAAATTATGCGATATGTTTGAAGATAAGGACTTATACATAAAGCTGCCGTGCAAAATCGGTACGGAGGTATACGGAGTGTCTACACCTTGCGGAGGGTGCGAGTATTATAATAACAGTTTGAAAGAAGCATTAAACACTTGTCGCTGCTGCAATAAAAAGGAAGTTATAAATTTCGGATTTTCGTATGACTGCATAGGTGAGTTCGGAAAAACGGTCTTTTTGACGAAAGAGGAAGCCGAAGCGGCTCTTAGAAAAGAATGAGTTCTTTCTTATATAATATACAGTTGTTTAAAGCGTCCGATGAGGGGCGTTTTAAACCTCGTTTTGAAGGCTAAAGTTATCAACAAAAGAAAGGAGGAAAAGGTATGCCGGTTTTAGAGAAGCGCGTCATTATAAAAAACAGGGAGTTTGTGACAAAGAGCAAATGCTTTTATTACAATCCTTTAAGTGCCAAAGGCAGAAGAAAAGCACGAAAGTTTTCAACAGGCGAAAGCAAGCTTGCAAGAAACAAGAGAGCGGCATACCTTAAAAGAAAATATGAGATATACGAAAACTTTGACAAAGGGGACTTATGGATAACTCTTACATACAATCAGGACAGCGTACCCGACCTGCCGGAGGAAGCACACAGAAACATGACGGCTGTTTTATCAAAGATACAGCGGAAATTGAAAAAGAGCAACATTCCCTTTGTGTGGTATCTGAAAACAGAATCGGGAGAGCGGCAGAGAGTACATCATCATTTATTGATTAAAAATAATTTTGACGTGGTGAAAGAGATTTATTCGCACTGGAAGAAATTCGGCAAGGTTAAGGATTTTTCAGAAGTTTACGACATAGACAGCGGCAAGCTTATAAAATACATACTGGACGGCGGTCAGCACAAGGATTTGAATTTTGAGAAGTATTCTCATTCGAGGAATTTACGTCAGCCGGAGGTACATACAAGGGTTATTCCGGTGAATAATTTCAGGGCGAACCCAAAGCCGCCTGTTAGGAATGACGGGTTTGTTTATCGGATCGAGGGGTTATATAACGGGTTCCCCGATTTGGACGGGTTTATTTATCAGGAATATGTTATTGTTAAGGAGGAACAAAAAGAATGATTTTAAAAGAAATGCTGAAATTATGCAAGAAGAACAACACTATCAGGTACATAGCAACGGAACAGGAGGCATACGTTTCGGACGGTTTCGTGTTGGCGAACGTTACGGACATAGCCGAAGAATGGACGGCAAAGGATTACGCAACGGCATTGGAGCTTACTCCCGATGATTGGGATCTATACAAGATTGAAAATTCCGAGATACACGAGGATTTATACAAGGTTAAGCTGATAAAGGCTGACAGAATGAGGTTTAGTCTTAATATTGACGGAGAGCCGATACAGCCGTTTATTTTAGAGGACGGACGTGCTTTATTTGTTAACTGCAAATATTTATCTGTGTTCAGAGAGGAACATCCGAAAGAGTTTTATTTTGGTAAGTTCGGAAACGGGTATATGCTGTATGTTTATGTGAGCGGAAGAATTATAGGCGGAGTATGTCCTGTGAGGTTTGATTGCGGGTGTGTAAAGGATTTTGCAAAGGTTTTGCAGACGGGAGCGGAACGCTCGGAAAGTGAGGGGTTTTTGCAAGGGTATACGCAGTATTCTATATTTGATGAAGAGAGTGAAAGTTAGTTTATGTTTAATAACTATAGTCGCAAACTTACGTTTGGGGCGTTATAGTTTTCGGTAATTTTTACTTTTTGTACGCCCTCCGCTTTTCGGCAGCGAAAAGCTCCAAAAGCTGCTAAAGGGAGCGTTCTCCCTTTAGAAAACCCTCCGTGTGTGGATAGCTCAAACAAGACACCAATCCGCTGCGCCTACGCTCCGCGAATTGTGACAACTCGCTCCAACTGCTCGTCCTACAGAGCCGTGCGGACCATTTGAGGTTACGTTGCGGAAGTTATTACGTTATCGGGTTTTCCTCAAGAAGCGGAAGAAAAGAATAAAATAATTATCAATTGTCAATTGTCAATTGGAAAGGTGGTATTATGATTAAAAAAAGTATTTGCAGAACCTGTTTATTCCGCACCAACATTGGGGCGGAGGTTTGTTGCGGGTATTTATTATTCACGGGCAAATGCCGTGGTGAGAGTGAGACGGCGGACGGGGGCTGTGCGAGATATATTAAGACGAACCGGAGAGAGCGGGGCAGGATTTTGCGTGAAGCGAAAAACGGCAGGACTTATTCCCGTGATGAATAACAACTACATAACGACTGATTAAAGCCGCAAGGGTATTTTGTATACTTTTGCGGCTTTTGTGAACGCTGTTATCAGAAAATACAATTTGTTGTATAAAATATCTATAAAAACTTGACATTACACAAGATATGTGGTATGTTGATAAAAAGCATAAGAAATTAAATTTTAAAACGTTTCCCGTAATTTCACTAAAAAACGGAGGTGACGGCAGTGGAAGCGAAAAAGCTTAAAGCATTGGAAATACTTGTATCGGGGGACTACAAGTCCTATGAAGAAGTGGCAGACAAGTTGAAGATTACACGCCGAACCCTGTACAACTGGAGAAACGAGGAGGAATTTTCCGCAGAGTTGGAGCGGAGAATCAAGATAAAAATCGGCGGTATTGTACCGAGGGCGATTAAGAAGCTTGACGAGCTTATCGACAGCAAGAAAGAGATTATCGCATTACAGGCGGCAAAGGATATGTTAGACAGAGGCGGCTACAAGGCTACCGACAAAATCGACATAAACGGTAAGACCGAGAGCAATATGTCGGTATCGTTTGAGGGGGATTTGAGTGAGTGGAGCGAGTAAGGCTTTAATATTCGAGCACCTGCGGCATGACGTACCAAACCCAAAGCAGATTGAATTTTTCAAAGCGACATCCGCAAGGATAGCCTACGGCGGAGCGAGAGGCGGCGGAAAAAGCTGGGCGGCACGGCGAAAGGCGGTAATGCTCTGTATGCGTTATCCGAAGCTGAAAGTGTTATTTTTAAGACGCACCATGCCTGAATTGAGAGAAAACCACATTATACCGCTGTTGGAGGAGCTTGCGGGGTACGCAAAGTACAGACAGGACGAAAAGACCTTTATCTTCCCCAACGGCGCACGGTTGAAATTAGGCTACTGTGACTGCGACCGTGACCAACTGCAATATCAAGGACAGGAAAATGACGTTATATTTTTTGAAGAAGCGACCAACTTTGAAGTGAACTGGATAATATTCATATCCACCACCCTAAGAGGCACAGACTTACCGGTTGAGGGATTCAAACGGAGAATATACTACACCATGAACCCCGGCGGAGTGGCGCACGGATATTTTAAGCGGTTATTTATAGACCGTCAATACCGTGACGGCGAGAGAGCGGAGGACTATTTATTTATTCCGGCAACGATACACGACAACAAGGTATTAATGGAGCAGAACCCCGACTACATAAAAACGCTTGAAGCACTTCCCCCGGCGAAACGAAAGGCGCACCTTTACGGTGACTGGAACGTATATGAGGGACAGGTATTTGAGGAGTTTCGGGATGTTCCCGAGCATTACATTGACAGGCTCGGAACTCACGTTATAGAACCCTTTGAAATACCCGATGAGTTTACAATATACCGTTCCATGGACTGGGGCTACACAAAGCCGTTTTCAGTCAATTACTATGCTGTTGACTATGACGGACGTGCGTACATGATACTTGAATACTACGGCTGTGCCAATCCCGAAAGAGAACCCGACACCGGGGTTAAAATGACCGCTGATGAGGTTTTCAGAGAGGTTCGCAGATTAGAGAACGAACACAAGTGGCTGCACGGCAAGGAAATCAGAGGTGTTGCCGACCCTGCCATATGGGCAAAGGACGGCGGTATTTCCATTTGCGAAACGGCTGAAAAATACGGGATATTCTTTGACCGTGGGGACAACAAGAGAATTGCAGGGTGGTTACAGGTACATGAGCGGCTTAAGTTTGACAATAACGGAATCCCGATGTTGTATTTCTTTAAGAATTGCAGAAATACCATAAGGACATTGCCTATTTTGCAGTATGATGAGCATAAGGTTGAGGACGTTAATACCAAACAGGAAGATCATGCGGCAGACAGTTTGAGATATTTTTGCAATATGCTGCCGATAAGACCGCAGAGAAAGCCCGAAAAAGCGGTCAAGGCTTACAATCCGTTAGATGATGATTTCGAGGTTCAAAGCTACGACTACTATCTGCAATATTAATTTAAAAGGAGCGGGACATGGGAATAATCAAAACTGCAATTGAAAAGGCAAGGGAAACAAAGAAGCCTATAGGCAAAGAGGAATTATCAAAAGCAGCGGAGCTTTTACAGAAGTACAAGCAGGGTAAAACCAATTTGGAGCAGAGGATAATAACCGACGAGGACTTTTACAGGCTCAGATACAACTCTAAAGCCGGGGCGAAAAGCAAGCCGTCAACAGCATGGCTTTTAAATTCGGTCATCAACAAGCATGCCGACCTCATGGACAACTACCCCGAAGCGGTTTGTCTGCCGAGAGAGCAGAGCGATGAAGACGACGCTAAAGTATTATCCGAGATTATACCGGTAGTCATGGAAAACAACGGCTATGAAAAAACATACTCGGGGGCGGCTTGGTACTACATCAAGCACGGAATGTGTGCGCAAGGTGTGTTCTGGGACAGCACAAAGGAGAACGGCTTGGGAGATATAGCGATTAAAAACATCGACATACTCAATCTTTTCTGGGAACCCGGAATAACCGACATTCAGGACAGCGCAAATTTATTTTATGTTTCCCTTGCGGACAGTGAAGCTTTAAAAGCAACATACCCGGAGCTTGCGGACGTGCCGGGTGGTGAGGTTATAAACGTCAGTCAATACAACTATGACGAATCGGTAGACACATCGGACAAGACATTGGTTGTAGACTGGTACTACAAAAAGGCACTCGACGACGGCAGAACGGTTTTACACTATGTTAAGTTCTGCGGCAACACAGTACTTTTTGCGAGCGAGAATGAGCAAGGATATGAAAACGGTTTTTACGAACACGGAACGTATCCGTTTTCGGTTGCTTGTATGTACCCCGAGGCAGGTACTCCGGTCGGATTCGGAATTATAGCGGTATGCCGTGACCCACAGCAATACATAGACACTCTGGACGGTTTAATGCTTGATTATGTTTACAAGACGGCAAATCCCCGATACTGGTGCAAGAAAAGCGCAGGGGTCAACGAAAAGGACTTTTTGGACTGGTCCAAGCCTATTGTAACGGTTGAGGGCGACATTGACGAGGAAAAATTAAGACAGATAACAATGCAGTCAATGGGAACGGCTATACAGAACATCAGGCAGATGAAGGTGGACGAGCTGAAAGAAACATCATCTAACAGAGATTTTTCGCAAGGGTCTACAGCGTCGGGTGTGACGAGCGGAGCGGCTATAGCTACACTACAGGAAGCAGGCAACAAAACGTCACGTGACATGATGAAAGCGTTATACAGAAGCTACACCGAGGTTGTATCGCTTGCCATTGAGCTTATAAGGCAGTTTTACACAGAGGAGCGGGAGTTCAGAATTACGGGCGAAAACGGTTCGTACCGGTTCATAAAATACTCCAACGAGGGGTTAAGGGAACAGGAAATGAAAGGTCCCGACGGCGAAACCATGTACAGAAAGCCGATATTTGACATTGATGTGAGAGCGGAGAAGTCAAACGCATTTTCAAAGCTTTCGCAGAACGAAACGGCGGTTAACCTTTACAACATGGGTATATTCGTTCCCGAGAACGCACAGCCGGCGCTTGCAATGCTTGAAATCATGGATTTTGACGGCAAGGAAAAGGTAAAGCAATATGTAGCGCAAGGGGCAACGCTCCAAAACGTGATAAATCAGCAGCAACAGGTTATAGCACAGCTTCAGCAACAGCTCGGAATGATGATACCGCAAAGCAGCTTTGAGGGACAGGGCTATACGGAGCAAGGCTATTCACCGCCGAGCGGAGAGGTTAAAACCACAAGCGCAGCCGAGGGAACAGCCGCAAGGGCACAAAATTACACCGACACGCTTTTAAAGAAAGCAAGTGGTATGAATGACTGAAATAACAATCAAGGGTCATTATGACATAGAAATAAAAGGACACAGCCCCGACAAGAGGGTATGCAGCGGAATATCAACGCTTACCGCCGCTCTTGACGGCTGGCTTACAAACAACACAAACGAACATTTATACACCGAGGGGGACGGATATGCGAAGATAACCGCTCCCGAATCGGCAAAAACGGCGGTGGAGATGTTCACTATAGGAGTTTTAAGGATAGAAAAGAGTTTCCCCGACATTGTTCGGGTGACATACATATCTGATTGAGATGACGAGCGGGAAAGTCCGCGGAAGGCTTAAGGAGGTAAAAGCACATGAAAAAATTATTAATCTCAGCATTTAACATCGGTCTGTTCGACGGAGCGGACGGAGCGGCGGCGACGGCTGCCGAATCGGGCGGTGAAAATGTGGTTTACGGCAAGCAGCCCGAACCGCAGAAAGAAACAAACGAACCTGTCGCCGAGGTTCACGAGCCCACACCGGAGGAATTAAGGGCTAAATACGATGAATTTATGTCGGACGATAACAACAAAAAGTTCTATCAGGACGACACACAGAAAATCATCAACAGAAGATTCCGGGATTCCAAAGCCGACAAGGAGCTTATCGACAGGCAGAACGAGGTATTGTCAAGATTATACGAACGATACAAGGTTAATGACCTGGATATGCTCGAGACGGCAATTGACAACGATACCGCCATATGGGAAAAGGCGGCGGACGAAGCAGGCATGACCGTTGAACAGTACAAAAACTGGAACGGACTCATGAGAGAAAAGGAAAAAGCGGAGCGGCAGAGAGAAGCGGCGGAGGGGTACATCAGAAACCTTGAAGCGCAAAGACAGATGGAGGAGCAGTATTCGGCTTGGCTTGAAGAAGCAAATCAATTAAAAGCGGAATATCCCGACTTTGATTTAAGACAGGAGCTGCAAAACCGTGACTTTGCCGGGCTTATCGGTCAGAAAAATCCGCAGTACAGTATCTCGATGAAGCAAGCCTATGAGCTGATACACCCCGAGGTGGTTGAAAAACGCATTTCGGAGCGCGCCGCAAGACAGGTTACCGACAACATTAAAGCAAGGGGTATGCGCCCCACAGAGGGCGCTGTCGGCTCGGAGAGCGGTATCACAGTCAAATCAGACGTAACAAAGCTAACGAAAAAGGACAGAGCGGAAATTGCAAGAAGAGCCGCAAGGGGCGAAAGAATAACTTTCTGATTCTGTCCTAAAACAGAAAGGAAAGGGAAAAAACAATGATATTTATTATTGACAAATTTAACATCGGTTTATTCGGCGCAGATGATGTCGTTCACGGCACAGGCGCATATGTAAACGCAAACACACCGGCAAGTTCGGTTGATTATACGAGCTCGCAGGGGTTATCGGCGGAAATGAAAACTTATTACAGCGACTATCTGATTGACAATGCAGAGCCTAAATTGGTTCATGCGCAGTTCGGTCAGAAAACCGCAATACCCAAAAACGGAGGTAAGACAATCGAGTTCAGAAAGTATGACAGCTTGCCTAAGGCTACCACTCCCCTAACCGAGGGTGTAACTCCGACAGGCGGAAAGATGAACGTAACGACCATTACGGACACCGTAAAGCAGTACGGTTACTACATGGCTTTAACCGATATGTTCATGACAACCGCTATCGACAACAATCTTGTTCAGGCTACAAAGCTTTTGGCTTCTCAGGCAGGCAGAACGCTTGACACGGTTGTAAGAGAAATATTAAATGCAGGAACGAATGTACAGTACGGTGACGGGTCCGTTTCGGCAAGAAACTTACTTGTCGGCGGAGCGGACACGGGAAACAACTACATGACGGTTGACTGTATCAGAAAGGCGGTTACTACCCTTAAAAGACAGAACACCGAGAAAATCGGCGACAGCTATGTGGGTATTATCCACCCGGACGTATCTCACGATTTGATGAGCGACCCGAACTGGAAATATCCGCACCAGTACGTTGACACCGACAACATCTACAGCGGAGAAATCGGAAAGCTTTACGGGGTCAGATTCGTTGAAACCACCGAAGCGAAGATTTTTGCCGGAGCAGGCAAGGATAAGAGGGACGTATACTCTACCCTGATTTTGGGAGAAAATGCGTTCGGAGTTACGGAGCTTTCGGGCATGGGGTTAAGACATATCACAAAACAGCTCGGAACTGCCGGCACTGCCGATCCTCTCGACCAGAGAGCAACAGCAGGCTGGAAAGCGGTATTGAGCGCTGTTATATTAAGTCAGCAGTACATGGTAAGAATCGAAACCGCAAGCACATCCGCAAGCGGAGCAAACTAAGGAGGTTTATTTTATGGCTAAGGATATTAAAAACAACGAAGCCGAAAATACGGTTGCCGAGGATTCCTCGGCTTCCGAAACGGTGTCAAAGAAAGAGTATGACGAGCTTTTAAGGAAGCTTGAAGCCTTTGAGCACAAGGACGATCCCGGTGAGGTTCGTGCCGAGAGCGAGCGGCTTATGACGGAGAAAACTCCTATAAGGCTTGCATACGGGAACGATGATGTGTTTGTATGCGTCAACGGTAAGGCTATGCTGATTAAAAGAGGGGAAACGGTGGAAATTCCCAAAGCGTACGCTAAGGTGCTGCAAAATGCAGCGGAACAGAACGAGGCGGCAAAGAGGTTGATTGATGAGCTGTCATCAAAGGCAGATTTTTGAAAATGATTACCGAGCGCCGGAAGAACTGATAATGTGAAGGTTGATATAGGAGTGAGTTTATATTTGGTTGGTATAAGTTGATACCTTACGTATTTGGAGTTATAGACTGCGGTTAATGTAACTTTTGCTACTCTTTCCGCTTTTCGGGCGGCGAAAAGCTCCAAAAGCCGCCGGTAGGGGTGTCCCCCTAAACGGATTTACCCCCAGTGTGGATAGCTCAAACAAGACACCAATCCGCTTCGTCTGCGCTCAGCGAATTGTGACAACTCGCTCCAACCCTACAGTTGACGATAGCTTAGTGACCATTATATGTTACACTGTGGGAGTTGTTACTGTATCGGGTTTTCCTGCCGAGCGGAGGATTAAATAATTTTCAATTGTCAATTGCAAAGCGGCTGGGTTACAGCCGCTTTTTTGAAAGGAGATAGTTATGAGAACAGTTAATGATGTTATTAAATATGTGAACGACATAAAACCGAATGCTTTTACGGACGAAACTTTGACCGAATGGCTTTCGGAGTGTGAGGGGAGTATTCAGACAGAGATATTATGCATTGCTTCGGGGGACGTGGTTACATACAGCTACGCCGACAACAAGGACACGGAGCTGATTGTGAAGCCGCCGCATGACAAGCTTTACGGATTTTATCTTTTGGCAATGATTGACTTTGCGCACGGCGAATACAAGAAGTATGAGAACACAATGCAGTTATTTAATGCGGCTTTGTCGGAGTTTGCAAAGTGGTTTGTGAGAACTCATTCAAAGGAAGCAAAGAACCCCGAGGGGTATTATATGTCGGGGTATGATTTGGCGGTTAAGCACGGTTATTCGGGAACAGAAGAAGAATGGCTAAAAACTCTTATCGGACCGCAGGGCGTGCAGGGTATTCAAGGCGAAAAGGGCGACCGGGGTATACCGGGGAAAATTCAGAGCGTTACAAGCGGTGACAACGGTAAGATTTTGGTTGACGGAGAAAGTGTTGTTGTTTATGACGATTCGGAAATTAAAGAGGAAATCGGCGGCAAGGTTGATAAGGTGCAAGGGAAAGGTCTTAGCACGAATGATTATACATTGGAAGAAAAGACAAAATTATCTGAACTGCCGACTAAAACCGAATTGGATACAGATTTGAGCGGCAAAGAAGATTCAGCCAATAAAGTAACCACTCTCGACAGCAACGCCACAGACACGCAATATCCCAGTGCTAAGTGTGTTTATGATGAGTTGGTGAAGAAAGCAAATGCAACTGATTTGGGATTACAATGTGTTAATCTTGGGTACTTTGAAAAAATTGCTGACTTTGAGAGATTAAATATTGTTGATGATTGCTACGGTTATTTTACGGTTAAAGGTCAAACTTGGATAGACGGTTCATATAACCTTTCAGTGACCGGAGACTTTACAAATGAAAAAACAAGTCACCAGATAACGGCTGCAAGCAGCTGCACTGTATTTTTTCTTGTTGTTTCCGAACATTACGCATCCTTCTCTGACGAAACGGCTGATTACGGACATCAAGTATTTTATGACGGAAACTATGTATACGAGCGAAACATTTCAAAAAACACAACCGATGGTACAACAACATTCACTTATAGCAACCCGGCAAAGAATAGTTTTTACGGTTATGAGCGCTTAACAAATAAAGTTACCGGTATATACAGTGATAGCACAGATAAACAATATCCGTCTGCGAAAGCTGTGTACACAGCATTATTAAAGAAAGTGAACACCGCTGATTTAGGATTGCAATGCACTGACTTTGGGTATTTTGATTCGTACAGCAAGTTCTATAAGCTCGACCCCGGAAGTCAGATCACTTCTAATGGATACGGATATTTTTCAACAAATAAAAACATTTGGCTTGGGGCTTTAAGCAATGCTAAAGAAAATGGGAATTTTAAAACCAGTAATGAGATACCGTCAGACAGTTCAAATGATAAGGATATTACAATTTTCTTTGTCACAAGAAAAGGAAATACAATAACAAATGAACAAGGAAATTCTGAAACAACATTTTATCAAAGCTTTTGGGACGATTGTAATAATATATATCACCGCACAATAGTATCCGAAGAAATTGTACACGAAAATCAAGGTGGCAATCTCTCTATAGGTGGAAGCAGCGGCGGTTCAACTATTACTTGGTATGAATATAATTACACATACGAACCATTAACCGAATCACAGATAAACGATATCGGCAAAAAAGCAAACAAAACAACCATAACCACAAGCACCGAAACATCACCGAGCATTACGCTTGCGGACAACACGGAAACAAGGTACGCAGAGATTGCAAGCTTGACCGTCACGCTTCCTGAAACGATTTCGGACAGCTTTATATCTTCCGTCATATTCAAATCAGGCGCAACCGCAACAACCGTAACAGTGCCGAGCAATGTATATTGGCAAGGGGCGGACTGCAAGAACGGAGCATTTTTACCGAAAGCAAACAAGCGATACACTATGATATTCAACTATGACGGAATAATGAACTGTTATATTGCAGCTGTGCCGATTCAGACAGTTGAAACGCAGTTGGCAGATGATTTTCCTGCCGCAAATGATGAAAGCGTAGCAGAACCGACCGAAAGCGTAGCAGAACCGACCGAAAGCGTAGCGGAAGAACCCGAAAGCGAACCGAACGAGGTGATTTAATGAACTACTTACAAAAAAAGAAACAGGCAATAATTATGATGTTGGCGGCGCAGATTATTAAAACGGCACAGGGTTATCCTGTGACTGTTAATGACTGCGAGAGCGGAACGGCGGTTGACTATACTGTTTGGGGGAATACTGTAGCTGACGGTGATACAGTAATGTATGTCGGGGATAAAACTCTTGTGTCTGACAACACATACAAGTACAAAATTCCG
>ERZ1035027.593-NODE-593-length-19946-cov-6.618672_pt1 | contig 19946 bp, 13 predicted proteins | sample MGYA00520604_ERZ1035027 | MGnify/ENA primary metagenome ERZ1035027 (study PRJEB33766, sample SAMN09781743) | gut metagenome | biome: gut microbiome | host: Homo sapiens | place: Madagascar | study: EMG produced TPA metagenomics assembly of the PRJNA485056 data set...
GCGCTGGGCGGCACGCTGGAACAGACGGCGGTGCTGAGCGTCGCCTTGACGGCGGCCATCACGGCGTCGCAGCCGACCTTGGCTTTCGCGGCGCTGGCTGTCGGGATGGGCAGTCTGGCGGCGGCCTGCCTTTGCCCCGGCGAGCGGTGGCGCTGCGCGGGGGTGTTCACGGCGGGCTGCACGGTGGGGGGGCTGGGCGCGCCCGGCGCCGCCCGGGGGCCGCCGCCGGGCGGCAGCCGGGCCGGGCCGCCCGGCTGCCGCCAGGGCGTCCCGGCTCCCGTTTCCCGCACCGGCTTCGCCGACCTTAGCTGCCGCCGCCGAATCAAGACGCCCTAACAGCGATGCGGAAACCCACATGCGTTCGGGCGCCCCGCTCGTCTAGCCGACAGCCTGCGCTAAGGCGTCCTGCTCCGGAGCCCCTGCGCCGGCTTCGCCGATTCCAGTACCTGGCTATTACCAGGTTCGCCGGCCTTAACGCCAGGTCAGGTCATCGCGGTTCCAGTACAGGTCGCGGTAGACGTCCGTGATGCCATCGCCCTCGCTTTCGCCATGGAGCGCAGGGACGATGCCCATGTCGGGGATGTCCTGCGACGGCTGATGCGACAGGCTCCACGTGGCGCTATCGGAGCGCGATGCGGTGTACATCAGGTCGCCCATGCGGCCGCTCGAGTTCACGTGGTAGTCGAACTCCTCGGCTCCGCCTTCGTACGAGGCCAAGTTCGCCTCGTAGTACAGGTTCGGGTCGGGGGTATGGTTCGTGATGGTGGTGCGCTCCACGTAGTACACGCTGTAATCGGGCGAGTAGCACAGGTTCAGCGTGCGCACGCCGTTCATGTTCACGTTATGGAACTCGGCGGTAGTGCCGTCGGCGAACGTTGCCTTCAGCAGGTAATTCTTCGGCGTGCTGATGGTTTTGCCCGATGCGTTGGTATACGAGCGTTCGCCATAGGCGTACTCGAACGCCCAACCGGCGGACTGGCCGTCGGCCAGCGTCGCGGAAAGCTGGTTGCCCGGATACGAGGACTCGTCGGAAGTCTTGAACGTGAGCTCCTTGATGTCCTTGCCCAGGCTGTTGGTCACCACGATCGGCGACACGTCGCCGGACGCGTCGCCGAGCTTCACGGACAGCCCTTCGGCGTTGTCGACGCTGTCCGCGTTCTGGTTCGAGATGCACGACGTATAGCGCATCGCCTGCACGGTGTAATCGTTGCGCACATCGACTTGATTGGTATAGGCGCTGTTGCCAAGCGTCGTCGGAGCATAGCCCATATCGGCTGCGACGGCCGCTCCGGCGCCGACGGTCACCGCCAACGCAGCAGCCACGGTCACGCCTGCGGCCGCTTTGCCCTTCTTGCTCATACACACCCTCCTTCTCTTGCACTTGCCCCGCACGCCCAACGGCGGCGGAAACGAGTTGCGACGGCTTTCGCCGCCGTTACCGAGGATCGAGCGCACCGCAGGCACGCCCGCCCCTTTTTCGGGAAACGGCTCCCAGGTTGCAACGCTTCCGGAGCGTCTGCCGCCCAGCAAGGCTTTTGCCCGTCGGGCCCGCAGCATGCCTTGCGCGCCAGTGCGCTCCCAGGCACCCGCCGCGCGACAAGCTTTTGACTTGCCGGAACTTGCAGCCTTCATGAGACGTTTCCAGGTTGTCGGCCGCGTGCAAAACCCTTGGGGAAGGAGGATCGCAGCGATACGCACGTCCACGCGGCCTTCGCCCTCGAGCTCCACTCTACGCCCACACGCGCGCGAAATGCTATAGCATAAAATCACTGAGATTGATGTTTCCCCAGGTCGGAGGAGAGCGGCGGCCATGCGCCGACTCGCGGACGATTTTAGCGAGGAGCAGGAGCTCCCGACGGCGGAACGCTAAGCCGACGCAGCGCGGCCTATCAACGACACGCGCCGAGCCCCATGCAGCACGGCCTGCCAGCGCGATGTGCCGAGCCCCATGCAGCGCAACCTACCGGCAAAACGTCGGGCAAAACACGTGTGGCAGGGATACTTCCCTGCCACACGTTGCAAATCATATTTCGTTTGCAGTTAAAGCCCGGCCTCAGCTATCCTCAACTCACGGCCAATCTTCCCAAGCCGCAACCAAACTCAAGTCGCTACCGCTTCAAGCGTAGCCCGCGTTCAAACGAAGCCGATGCCCGGGCGAGCCGCTTCGTTATCAGCATACCCGGCATCGATCGGCCGCTCGGCCAACCGCCGCCCGACTGCGGCGCAAAACCGCTAGGCGCGAGCGGGATCCCACTCGACGATGCCGTGGTTCAGGAACGGCTTGGAGTCGGGCGCGTCGGCGTTGACCATGCGGAACTTCGCCTCGCCCTCGGCGGTCTTCCACACGATGGTGCGCAGGCGCACGCCCGGCAGCACCGGGGAGGTGAAGCGGCACTTGAAGCGCGTCATCGCATCGGGATGGCCCGGGAACAGCAGGGAGATGACGTGGCGCATGGCCACGCCGGCGCTGCTGACGCCGTGGGCGATGGGGCGCTCAAGGCCGGTCTGCTCGGTGTAGGACCAGTCGATGTGCTGCTGATGCCAGTCGCCCATCAGGCGATACACGAGCGGCCAGTTGTAGCCGTAGGTTTCCTCGTACGTGAAATCGGGCTCGCGGTCGGGGTACTCCACGGAGTCCCTCGGCGGCTGCTCGCCGCCCCAACCGCCGTCATAGATGCAGCAGTCGTAGGTGTCGACCGTGCACAGATGGGTGCCGTCGGCGGAGTACGACTTGCCGACCTGCTTGGACAGCGAGCCGCGACCCTCGCCGCGGTCCCAGATGGCCTCCTGGGTCACGAACGTCTCGATGTGGTCGTTCATCTTGAACGGCGCATGGAAGTGCACGTCGATGCCGTAGTGCAGCGAGCCGGAGTAGTCGAAGCCGTAGTCGAGGGTGGTGGTCATCTCCTCGTTGACGGTCAGCGGCACGGCGAAGATAGGCAGAACCTTCAGGTCCGGGTTCTTGGCGTCGCCCTCGTTGACGTACTCCAGGTCCACGCGGCCGTCCCAGCCGGCGCCGCAACCAAGCGCGCAAATCTCAAGGTCCTTGAAGGTGTAGTCGCGCACGAACGGGCCAAAGGTCTTCCCGACGATCTCGGTGGAAATAGCCATGACATTCTCCTTTGGAAAGAGAACTGCGAAAACGCAGCAAGTGATATTGGATTTCCCCACGTTTGAGCGACGCGGCGCAGTTCAGATCAAGCTGAGCAGCGCAAGATTCCCCCGAATCGTTGCGCAGACCGAGAAAGGGGTATCGCAAACCCCTGTGAACGAGATGATCAACCCCAGCCCGGATTCGAAAAGACACAGCTACAGCCCTTACGGGCGGCTCCAATGCAGCTTCGCCTGTTCATGATCGGCAAGGTTGCAGCCCCGAAGGGCGGCTCCAATACAACCTTGGCGTTCAACTGGGCAGGTGATCGTTCGGTCGAATATGCGTCCCATCCCCGCGTCCCCCGACGCATCACGTGGGATTTGTGACGAGAACCGACCGGCACCGCGGAAGCGGGCCTGCTTCAGTCCTCAGGCGCCAGCCTACCCCATTCCGCTCAACGATTGCAGTCTTGTATTGCCCCCGCTTTCGGAGTACGGGGAGGGCGAGAGGGGTCGCGCCGGGAGCGTTCGCGGGGCCGCCATTCGCGCAACCGCTCTTGGCAAAAGCACCGCAACAATTAGCAATCACGTTTGCTGATGCAAATACAAGGCAGGCAAAACTACGCTACAAGGATGAGCGCAAGACCTTCTGCTACGAAGCCTGTATAATCGCCCGAACATCGAAGCGAGAGGAAAAGGAATGGCGGAAACCGACGGTATCAAGCAGCGCAAGGCCCTGCTCACAACCAACCAGCAGATCGAGCATCTTAAGTCGAAGGGCGTCACATTCAAGCTCTGTTCCGAAAAGGATGCTGCCGAATACCTCGCCAACCACACCTATTTCTTCAAAATCGCCGCATACAGGATCCTCTTTGAAAAACGCATCGGCGGACAATACGATGGCCAGTACGTCAACCTCGACTTCGGGCACCTGAAAGCACTCGCCTCGCTCGACCGCGACCTACGCTATGCACTGTTGCCGCTAACACTTAACGTGGAACACGCAGCGCGGACGAAGCTGGTGCGCATCACGACCGAACGCAATAACGAAGACGGCTATACAATCGCACGCGATTACATGGCTAGCCTCAACCATAGCGAGCGCAGGCGCCGCGAAGGCGAAATCAGCATGATGAATCGCGACCTGTTCTGCGGCGATCTTGTCAGAAAATACGGCAGCCCAGCCGACATGCCCATCTGGGTGCTGATGGAGCTTTTTTCGTTCGGAAGCTTTATAGACCTGTATCTATACTGCGCCGAACGTTGGGGCAATGAGGAAATGAGGCACGAGCACTACATGCTGCGCCAAGCCAAGTCGGTGAGAAACGCCTGTGCTCACTCGTCGGACATGCTAAACGGAATCGCCGTAGTTGACACAACCGTCGGTACCGACTCAGCGGTATTGTCCGCCTTGGCCCAAGCAGGCATCTCGCATCGAGTCAGAACGGGCAGGATGAGGAATCCCCGCATCAGGCAGATTGTAACGCTCATGTACCTTCACGCGAAACTCGTGCCTGAGGGGTCAGGAAAAAGAAAAGCAGCATCTGACCTGGTAAATCTCAAGACACAACTGTCCGAGACGGCGGACCTTGCGCCTTCTAACGACATCATTCGGTCTTGCGCGGCTTTTTTAACAAAAGTAATTGACAGTTGGTTCCGATAAGTAATAATGCTTATAGATAAAAAAACCTATTGGTTTTGTAAGGCGGGGTCGCGAAAGCGGTTCCGCCTAGTTTTTTCCCAAGAAAACCGCCGCGAAGACGTACCAAGCACGGACGGCGGCCCGAAACTTTTCCATTTCCCCACTTGCGTGCTGCTTTGACGTGTGCTACCGTTTTAAGCACCCGAGGGTCGCGAGACCCGCCTCCTGGCAGATAGGCCTTGCGCCTATAGGAGTTGCCGATGCAGCTGCCGTGCATCGGATTTTCCCATACAACCTTATAAGCGACGCCCTGCGCATGGCAGCTCATGCTAGCTTGCTGCCGATTTGCGCCTTCCCTATTGCGTCCTAGGTTGTCCCGTCTCGCCCTCGGAAGGAGCTCGTCATGAGCGAATATGCATTCGTCTATCAACCTCAGATCATCCGCGAAACCGCAGAAGGCCTCAATCGCCTCGACATCCGCGACGAGATGCTTGACCAACGCGAGCTCGAGCTTATGACCTCGGTGGATGCAGAATCTTGCGCCGTCGTCATCCGCGGCCTGCTTCACCTCCAGCGCCAAGATCCCACGATGCCTATCACGCTTTATATCAACAGCCCGGGCGGCGAAGTCCAGTCCGGCCTGGCGCTTTACGACGTCATGCAAGCCGTGAGCTGCCCCATCCGCACCGTTTGCCTTGACATGGCGGCAAGCATGGGAGCGCTGCTGTTCATCGCCGGCGATGAGCGCGAAATCCTGCCGCACAGCCGCATCATGATCCACGACCCGCTCATCGGCGCCGGCGCCGGCGGCAGCGCGCTTTCCGTGAAGGCCCGGGCGACGACCTCATGCGCATCCGTGACATCACGGCCGGCGTCATCGCGCGGCACAGCGGCATGTCGGTCGAGCGCGTCTTCGAGCTTACGGCCTCCGACACCTATTTCGAAGCGGAGGAAGCCGTCGACGCAGGCCTTGCGGACCGCGTCATCACCAGGCTTTGACGGGGTGTCGGCCGCGAACGCGGCTTGCCGTGTCCCGGGCCTAGCAATCGGCCACCGTTACGGGATGTCTCCTCCTATCGCGGGCGCGGCAGCCCCTTCCCCACACCCCATTCACCAGCGCAAACCTGTAGTAGAAAGCGAAAGCAGCCATGATAGACAACCTTGCGAATGCCCGCGCCGCCTACGCGGGGCAGCTCATCCTCACCTCCGGACACGCCGCGAGCATGGACTCGTGGGCGACCGGCCTCAACAACAACGTGCTCGTTCTGGGCTGTTCCGGATCGGGCAAAACGCGCAATTTCCTGAAGCCCAACCTGCTGCAGTGCGAGGGTTCCTACATCGTGCTCGACTCCAAGGGCCGCCTATATGACGAGATGGCGCCGTTTTTGCGGGCCCATGGGTACGTCGTCGACCGCCTTGACTTCACCACCATGGACGGCGAGATCGGCTACGACCCGCTTCACCACGTTCGCTGGCGCAAAGGTCGCCCTCTTGCGCAGGACATCATCGCGATCGCCAGCGCGCTGTTCCCTCGTGCGGACATGGGCGACGACCCGTTCTGGGCGGGCGCGGCGGCCAACTACGTTGCCAGCTACATCGCCTATGTGTTCGAGGCGCTGCCCGATCGCGAATGGAACATGGCGTCGGTGGTGAGCGTGTACGAGCAGGCGTGCGAAGGCAACGCCGAAGCGCTGTTCGCCGACCTTTCCAAGCAGGACCCCGATAGCTACGCGGCTTCGCTGTTCCGCCGCGCACGGAGCACAGTACGCGCCGACAAGATGCACTCGAGCATTATGGGCATCATCGCCGCAAACCTGCTGCCGTTGACGTTCGACGGGGCGCTTGTGTCGTTTCGCAAGGTGCAGCAAATCGACTTTTGCGACCTTGGGCGCGAACGGCGCGCGCTGTTCGTGACCATGGATGACATGGACCGCAGTTTGGCGCCCCTGACCAGCCTTTTCATTCGCCAAGCGTTCTCAAGCCTGTGCGATTTCGCAGACACGCGCTGCGATGGCGGGCGTCTGCCTGTGCCCGTTCGCTTCATGTTGGACGATTTTGCGAACCTGACGCTGCCCGGCTTCGACGACGTGCTTTCCGTCATCCGCAGCCGCGAGGTCAGCTGCACCATCATCTGCCAAACGGTCAGCCAGCTTGAGGCGCGCTACGACCAGGCGGTGGCGAACTCGATCATCGGCAACTGCGACCGCCACCTGGTACTGGGCTTCCAAGACGAGCGGACGGCGAAGTATTTCGCGTTGCGTGCCAACAAGCTGCCTTCGACGCTTCTCGAGACGCCGGCCGGAAACTGGTGGCTATTCGAGCGAAGCCGCCGCGGCATATGCGAACCCGCTTATGCGCTCGAGCAGCACCCGCGGTATCGGGAGTTTGTCGCGAGTTGCGAGATGCCCGGAGATTGGGAAGCGTTTGAGGATTGCGAGACGTCCGCAACCCGGGAATTCGCTGCGAGCCAGGAGGCGCCGGAGATTCACAAAGCGTTTTCGACCTGCACAGACGACGATCTTGACTTCCTTCCCGCGCCGGGGCCGGACGACGAGATCTGGGTCGATACGCTGTTCGACACCGACAACCTGGACAGCGATTCCGGCGCTGCAGCCTAAGAAAGGAACAAAGATGAGCGAAATGAACGTGCGCAAAAGCCCTTGCGAGACGAATCGCGCAAACCCGGGAGAAGAGGACACCCGCAAAAGCCTGAGCGAGCAAATCGCCCGCGCAAGCTCGAACAAGACAAGCCAACACGCAAATTCGAACGAATCGGCTGGCCGCAAAAGCCTGAGCGAGCGCATCGCCCACGCAAACGCCGCCCGCGTAGACGGCGCGTGGAGCACACCGGACGAGCAGCTTGTCGAAGCCGAGCGCAGAACCCCGTTCCAGGTTTGCGACGTGTATTGCGCGCACGCCGAGGAGCTGCTCGCAATCACGGGGCAAATCTCGGCCGCGCTGCCGAGTCGCGCCGCATATCTCGCGCGAACCAACCCGCGAGCGGCGGAACATCCGGACAACCGCTCGGTCAAGGCGCATACCCAGGTCGGGAACCCCGCGTGCACCTTCGTCTGGGAAATCCGCAACAACGAGGAAGGCGCGCTGGCCAAGTCGTCGGACGCGCAATACGCCAAGGCCCTTGACGCCACGGACGCGCTGAAGGACCTCTGGGAGGACGAGCCCTGGCTCGACGAGCTGCAAATCGCGAAGGCGCTCATCGCGCAAATCGTCCTACTCGACGACGACCTACGCACAAAAGTCCTCGAACGCGCAAACCTCATGGCTAAAGAGTGTGCCAACACCCTCGCCCCATACCTGCGAGGCTGAAAGCGGCAGGCAAGCGGCAAGCGCACTCCAAGCCGAACACCTGCTTCCCTACCCTGTTCGATGGGTCAAAACCGGCAACTTCTCGCAAAGGATCGCACGACCCAACGCTAGAATCTAACCATTCGAACCAAGAGGAGGAGCGGCGCGTGGCCCAAGATTTCTATAACCTGCTTTACAACGGATACACCGGCGAGTACCAGCTGATGAGCTCGCTGTACCGCAACGGGCTGGACGCGCTTCGCCCGCCCGCGGATATGGGCATCGACGTGGTGTCGCTGAACCTCAAGCAGCAACTTGAGAAGCCAGACACACCGCCCGAAACGTTCTTTTTCCAGGTCAAGACGGCGGTGACCACCGTCAGCGAGAACCCGAACCGCCCCGGCGCGTTCGCCGTGGTCGAGTTCAAGCTCAAGGACAGCGAGGTGGACCTTCTCGCCCGCTCGCGCGACCGCGCGCTGTTCTGCTACGTATACAACAGCGAGGCCGGAGCGCTCACCGACGCGTTCGAGGCGCCGTTCATCTGTTTCTGGCTTGACGGCACGCTCATCAAGAAACTCAACGAGGAAGGCGCGTTCTTCCGCAAAAAGGGCGAACCGAAGCTGACGCTGGCCTGCCAGCTGCGCAAACCCACCCACGAATACGGCCACTGGTACGCCCTGGTAGTGAATGAGAAGGGTGAAAAAGTCGAGAACGGCTTCCTGGGAATCGTCGGCGGAGAAGGCTCCCCGGCCGATGACTGGGCAGAACACTACAGCGTAGCCGGCTACCTAGAATACGCCCGCTGGGGGCTGTAGGGCGAAAGGGCGAAGCCGCGCGACGACAACCAGCGTGAACAGGGGACGGAGGGGCGTTCAGGAAGATTCTGAGCACACCTCCGTCCCCTGTTCACGCTGCACCGCAATATCGCAAGCCGCCAAACCATTTTCATAATGTACCTAGATAATTTGATATGTAACGTTGTAAATGTTACATTGGCAATAATCCAGTTATAAAGGAGGTGGGTATGCGAGACTACGTCGAGAAAACGTTGCACACAAAGGTCGAGAGCAAGCCCGTCGAAGTCTCTGCACTGCCCCTCTACCTGAGGGGCCTGTACTCCCTGGAGCAGTGGACCGCCTTCGGCGTGCCCCTCATCATGGCCTTCCCCCGCGAGAACCAAGCAGTGAAGACCATGGCGAAACACCGCGATGCGCTTGAAAAATCCCTGAAGATTCCGGTAGCATTCGCTCTGGATAACCCGACAAGCTACAGAGCTGAGCGCATGCTCGAGGAGGGCCTCCCCTTCATCGCCCTAGGCAAGCAAATCTACCTGCCATTCCTAGGGGTCGCACTGAGTAAAGAAAGCAGATGCGCGAACAGCAAGCGCCCGACGGTCGCCGAAACGCTATCGCCCCAAGCCCAACGCCTCGCGCTTATGATGCTCTACGATGACCTCTATGGCGTCAGCGTCACCCAGGCAGCGAACCTTCTTGGCGCGGCGAAGATGACCGCCTCACGAGCCTTCGACGAGCTCGAAGCCGCCGCCCCTTCGCTCGTTACCGTCGAAGGGCGCCGACGCATCTTGCATCCCGGCAAGGACAAAAGAGCGTTATGGCAGCAGCTAGAGCCCTACCTGACAAACCCAATCGCCAGGGAATACCGTCTGAATCGCATGCCCGAAGCGATCCTTCCCTTGGGTGGAATCTCAGCGCTATGCGAATTGTCGATGCTGCAAGACAACCCCTGGCCAACCCTAGCTGCAACGAAGGAGCAGGAGCGCACCCTGGAGCTGACGGCTGCTAACCTTGTCGACCCCATGGAGCCCGACGACCCGGCATGCGTGGTGCAGGTGATGCGTTACGAACCCGCAACCACAGTCGAGCACGCAATCGATCCGCTTTCGGCTATCCTATCCCTCTCGGACCACGAAAGGGACGACCCGCGAGTCGCGGGCGAGGTCGAGAACGTGATAAATCAAGTGCTTGGAGGCACTGATGAGGGGAATCGATAAGTTCAGGGAGCGTTTTAAGGACCACGAGGGCGAATACGTCCTCATCGGTGGCGGAGCATGCGACCTTCTGTTCGGCGAAGCGGGACAAAACTTCAGAGCGACCAAAGACCTGGACTTGGTCCTTCTGGTAGAGGCGCTGACGCCCGAGTTCGGCAGAACCTTTTGGAGTTTCATCAGAGAAGGCGGGTACGAGAACAAGCAGAAGAGCATCGGCAAACCGCAATTCTACCGGTTTTCTAAGCCGAAGGACCCTTCCTTCCCCGCCATGTTGGAATTGTTTGCACGCACCGACGTCGACCTGCGCGACGCCGAATCCGGTCTCGCACCGATACATATCGACGACGAGGTATCCAGTCTGTCGGCAATCTTGCTAGACGAGGAATACTACCGGCTGCTCATTGATAACAGGACGTCTGCCGACGGCATCGCAATCCTGTCGGTTGAAGGGCTGATCCCCTTCAAGGCCAAGGCGTGGCTCGACCTTTCAGCAAGACGAGCAGATGGCCAGACCGTTGACGAGAAGAGTGTGAGGAAGCATCGAAACGACATTTGCCGTCTGGCCGTCTTGCTCACGGGTGGAGAGCGCCCCGCCATGAGCGAAGCGATTCGCGCGGACATGCAACGTTTCATAGAGGCGTACGAGTCGAACCCAGTCGACCCCAAAGCACTCAAAATCAGCGGCGTTGGGGCGAAACAGATCGTCGAAACGCTGCGAAGCGTCTACCTACAATAACCTGCTGATTCCGGCGAAGGGCGTGAACGGGGACGGAGGTGCGCTCGTCTGTTCACGCCCCGCCCCACTCAACCTCGCTCACTCCGCTGCCGCACCCTCCATCCATTCGCGGAGGTACTTGAAGGGCAGCGGCAGCACCGAGGCGTTGCCCAGGCGCGCAATGGGCACGACGAGCGTTTCGAGCAAATCAGCGAAGAACGGATTCTCGCCGTTGACGCTGCGAACGCTCCTGATGACGCAGCCGTTTTCCCGACCTGTCCGGCTTAGGCCATCGAAGTTGCTCACCCAATACAGCAGCGAATCGTCTTCCCGAACGCAATGCATTTTGACGATCGGCTCGTATGTTGTCGCAAGCGCTTCCTTGTCGCGCGGCACGCCGGTCAAAAGGCGCCTTGCGAACCGCTCCTCCAGCCGAGCGTCCACCAACTCTCGAATACGCCGCGCCGGATAGCTTCTATCGATCATCCTCGCAGCATCCACAACCAGGGAGTTGAGCTTCGACGCCTTCACCAAAGGATCCGGCATTTCGGAAACCTCTTCACACAACGCCCGCAGCGCAACATCGACGGCGGGGTCTTCCGTAAGAGTCGATACCGCCTCGAGCACATCGCTTTTCGGCAGCGACCAGTCGATGCTTTCCACGGCACACTTAATCGCGGCAAGATCAGGGACGGGAAACCCATCCGTCACCTCGATCACATCGATGTCGCCGGCGGCGTTGACCACAAAGCCCTCCGTCTTATACGACCACTCGCTTGTGAACGCGTCTGCGAGCTCATCCCACTTGGAACCCGAGACGGCGTTGTCTGAACACCCCTGATAGAAGGCCAATGCGCCCGTCGGGCTCACCTCAAGGAACGAGTAACGCCTTGGCGACTTGCCCCTTTCGCGTTCCTCCTTTTTCTCCTTCGTCTCAGGCCCGTACAGCGCGAAAACCAGCGGCCCGTCGCACTCGAGCGCGCTCCAATCGTACAAGCGCATCGCAGCATCGCAAATATCGCGCTTAACCGCGGCCTCGACCAGGCATTTCGGAATGACGAAACGCATGCCGCTGCCTTCCTTCGGCTTACCGAACTCAGATTGCACGGCCTCGACGGTCAAATGCTGGCATGCTGCGCCTTCAAGCACGGAAGAGGCATAGGGGTCGTCGATCCCCAGGTCCTTGTAATACGCTTTCTCATGAAGAATCAGCAGGTTGTTGGCACCGGCGACGGCGCTGTCCACGATGCGCGGGCGCGCACCGAGATGCTCGTCGAACGCAAGCCAATCGGCGACAAACTCGCACGCCTTCCTACTTGCAGCGTCTTTAGCGACGTCAACCACCACGTACTCGTCCCGTGCAAACCATGCGGGGTAATCGACTTTCATCAGCTTCTTGGGAACGGGGGCGCGCCTAGAATCGTCGATCGCCTGAAAAGATATGTTCGCCATGCCCGCATACGTCTCGTTAAACCGTTCGACGACCTCTTGGATAACCCCGCATTTCGAGTTCGCAAAAGCCTTCCGATTGCCGTATTTCAAAAACGGGATCTTGCTTTTCTTCCCCTCGTACTGCTTCTGGATGAAAACGTTGTCGACATCAGGGCTTTCACCTGGGGAAACGCGACGCATGGTTGGGCCATCGAAGTCGACCACGTACCGCGGGAACTCGCTTTTCTTCCTGTCATCGAATATCAGGTCAGCGGCATTTGCCCTGGTGAACGTTCTAACATTCACCTTCAGCAACGATTCCGGCGTCACTTTGAGCTCCAGCCCGATAATGTGCAGATTGCGACCGCTCTTCGTTTTCTTAACCCAATCCCTACCTGTTTTGAAGCAATAGAGATGCCCAGTGACGTTTTGCAGGGACAGCCCGTTCTCGCTGTTGCCCGCAAAAAGCGCGTTGAGCAGCAGCTGCACCAAAATGTGCTCCGGCACGTCGCAGCTTGGCACCTGTTTTGGAAGCAGGCTTGTTGCCACGTCGGCCGGCTCCAAATCCTCATCCTCGATAACGCCGCCGTAGCTGTTCTCAAAATGACCGCGGAGCCCCCTTACCGACACAAGGCCTTTTGGAGCAAGGATATAGAATGGATCGTCCCCGCCTTGACCGAGGATCGAGAGGATATACGGGGCGCCAAACGCCTCGAAAACGCGCGACGACCAAGAAAGACGGCCTTTGCCCTCTTTCGTCACCTCGAACACATCATACCGTGCGTCAAACCCCTCGTGCGCCAAAGAAATACTCAGCTTGTTAGTCAGCAACGCCATCGGTAAACCTCCTTATAGCTTGAATCGCCGTTTCATCGAACGAGCAGTCGCCTTTGACGAGCGCCGGCACCACAAGAAGCCTTCGCCCGTCTTTTGAGCGGTGCGTCTCCCGATAATCGCCCTCGTCAGGCGGCAATACGTTAGCGACGATGGCCTTCTTGGCATCGATCGCCTCCATCTTCGCGAACACCCAATCGACGAGCTTTTCCGAGTCCCATCCCGTTCTGTCCGAGTGCTTTTTCCAGTGTTTGAAATCGATGAACACCTCTTGATCGCCCAGCGTGCCAGGTAGCACGAAGTCGAATTTCTCGAACCTGAACGCATCGTCGATATCCGCGACCGCAATGCCGCTTTGCTCGAGGACGAAACGCCCGCACACTTCGCCAAGACGCCCCTTGTAGATGCTCTCGGCGACAATGGGAGCCATGATCCTTGTCGAGGCCTCCCATTTCGTAGCGTATCCGCACTGCTCGAAATAGCCCCGCATTCCAGGGATGCGCATGAGCACGTCTAGGCGCGCCGCCTTCTCGCTCACTTCGAAGCTTTTTGCGCCGGCGGGCGAATCGAAGAGCACTTCGACCGACGCGAAATCATCTTTTGCGGTGTAGCGATACGATATCCTTTTCGCATCGAGCTCGACGTAATAGCATCGCTCCATATACGGGACCTCGCTCCAACCGTCGGGAAGCGTCGGGTACTTGAGAACCTGATTTCCCAGGTCAAACCACGCCTTGCGAGCATCGGCCCGCCAGCCGGAACCCAAAAGCGAGTTAATGCACGCCCGCGACCTGTCGGACGCGCGCGCCGCCCTATGCCGCAAGCGCTTGATGTCTTTCGAAGGCTGGGGAATCGGCTCATCGAACGCATCCACCATCGCCCTGAACTCAGGCGTGAACGTAAGCCCGCACGACTTCAGCACGCCCAGGGGAACGCCTTCCATAAGACGGGCGTCGGCGAACAGCCTTATCACCGGCATCTTCATGTTCGTCCTGCTCAAACGGCCCACAGCTTGATACACCTGCTTCGCCCCGAACAGCCGCGCGCTATCGGTTGCCTTGTAGCCGTAGTCCAACCCGGAACCGCCAAGCGCGCGCAACGCCTCCGAAACGCTCCTGAGCAACGCCCCTCTGCTGATTTCGGCATTCTCGTACAGGTACTCGCATCCCAAGATATGGTGCACCACCTGGTATTCGTCCGCTTTCTCGTTGCCGGTGATCACCGGGGATGTATGGGTTGGGGCCTCCACGTACAGGCAATCGAAATCCATTTCCTCAGATGCGGGGCGATCGTTGATCTGAACGGGGGTTGCGCCTTCGGGGATCTTGTATTGCAGGTTTTGCCCCGCACCCGCGGATTGATACGCCGTGATCACGAACAGCTTCTCGCCCGCCACCAAGCGCGAAAGCGCCTGCTTCTTCGCACGTTCGAACTCCTCGTTGCCACCTCCGAGCACGCAAAACGCGTCGTCGACGTTGCCGTCGATCCCTAGCTGCTCGAAGACCATCCCGAACATGTCTTTGAGCTTTAGCAGGTCGAACTCGCCTCCGCCGGCCTTCGGCAGCGCGTTCAAAACGCAAAGCATGGCGTGAGTATCATCGGCTTCCCAGAACCCTTTGAACGCGGCACAGACCTTCAGCACTCGCCGCTGCCCGAACGTCGAGCGCCCGTCATCGGCGGAAAAACCCATCGCGACCTTGTTGAAGGCCTTGCAGGCAACAGCCGTATCATCGAACACGGCAAGCCACGCCTTCTCGCTGTACTCCCCCTCGGGGTCCACGTCGAAAACCTTGCTGACGCGAATCTCGACGCTATCGTAGCGGCTTACGCTGCGTTGGTAGTCTTCCTCGATTCCTTGTCGCTGGTCCGCATCCAGCATGATGCAACGGTCGCCGAGAGCCGCCTTGATGTGCTCCATATCGTAATTGCCCAGGACGGACGGTATGTCTAGGGACGCAGAAATGCCCACCACGAAGTTGCGTCGACTCAATTCGATAAGTTTGCGTTCTGCCGTGCAGGAAAGCGCGCAGCGCTCCATGCGCGTCAACGTGTCGTGCTGCGCGGACTCGGTGAACGCGTGCACCCTGAAGCCCTTGTGATACAAGCTCAAATCTGCCGGATCATCATCCGTTGCCCCGTCGTCGGCCGCCGCGCGACGCGCCCTCTCCTCATGCGCCATCTCGATAACGCGGCGGCGCGCCGGATTCGACTCGCCATGCACCTCGTCCATCATGTTCAACTCGGACAGCACCGTGCCGACAGCCTGATCAAAGCTGATTTCGGGACGCTTTCCCTGATCGGCATCCTCTGCCACGACCGCTTGGTAGTTCTCAGCAACGCGGGCGATCCAGCTGACGACCCACCTGACAAGCCCTTCGAGCCTGCTCAGCAGCAACGGGACGGAGTAGGAATCGGCTTCACGCAGCCCCGCTACCGAAACCCCACCCCCGACATAGGGTGGAGCACCCGAACCGAATTCGATGGTGTTCTGGCTTTCAAGGAAACGGATCGCCGACCAGGAGCTATCTTCGACATCGACGATATGGCTTTGAAAGTCGTTGAAGAGAAACGGCTGGTTCTTATAGCGCAGCCTATCGCTCAGGCGGAACTGTTTGTCCAGGTGCAGTTCGAGATAGGCCTCTTCCGCAGCGCTCACGATGCCGTTGAACTCCGCACGAAGCTTAGGCCCGCAGCCGATGTTGTCCGAGGGGCTACGGAACAGTTCGCTCGTGAAAGCCGCACCTGCGTCGCCGCCCTTGCCGTCGATCTGGCGACCCTCGAGCGCACGGCCCATAAGCATGCGGAACATGCTTACCATGTCTGCCATTTTGCCAACGCTTTCGCGAATCAGAAAATCGTTGATGACGCCCTTCGATAGCTCGAACTCGTCGATGATCACGACCGAGCCCCTTAGCAAGTCGCTTTCCCAAATGCTTTCCGACGGCTCGATGATGGGAGAGTTTTTCACCAGCAGCTTGCTCACGCTCATGAACAGGACGCGTTTCTTGTGCGTCAGGACCGATGGATACAGCACTCTGAGCCATTCCCACCAGGCGCTTTTCTCGACAAGTTCGCGTTTCTCCTGCCGCGTCATCAAGCGGTAGCCGCCTTCGTCAAGCATGCAGATGGATGCAAATATCGACGAAATGCAACGTCGAAGCTTGCTCTCGGCCTTCTCCGCTTCCTCCTCAGCACCTTCGATCGCCTTGCGCCGAGCGGCGCCGACATGCAACGGCAAGCTCCTCGTCTCATCGAGAATCCGCTGCAGCCTCTCCGCTTCTTGCAGCTCGGGAAGGTTCCGAATGTCGAATTCGGCCTTGATGACCGTGCGCTCATTCGACCCGGGCTTCTTGGGCCCTCTTTTCCAATAGGAGAACGGGGCGCTCGGCATAACGCTTTTTGCGGCGTTGATATTGCTTTGGAACATCCCTAGATTCGAGTCGAGCTTCACCACGTACGCGGCAAGCTCGGGGTAACCGCGCTCATCGAGGATGTGCAGCAACTCATCAACGGGAAGATTCCGCTTCACGTTCGTCACGAAGACGAATCGCCTGCACTTCGACCCGAACGCTATGAGCTGGTCGGCGATATGGCTCATGGACGAGTACGTCTTGCCCGCGCCAACCGGGCCCGCCAGCAAAAGCAGCCCGCATTGCTCGGGGTCAACGCCGATGGACTGGCCCAAAACCCGCTCAATCCCCGAGCGCTTCCAGGTTTTCTCCGTTTCCGCCACACCTACCTCCAATCGTTTCTATTAAGGGAACAGGGGGCGGAGGTGTGTTCGGGATGCGCTTTTGGGAAGTGCAAGCCCCCCCGAACGCACCCCGTCTCCCTGTTCGCGCGCGCCCTGCTCATAGCCGCTGTTGGAACCCGAGCAACCTGCCACTGTTCACCCTCCCCTGTTCACCGTCCCCTGTTCATGCAGCCCTGCTCGCCAGTTCATTTTTACCGAAATTATCAGGCCATTTGCACAAATGGTTACCTGTAAGCGTAGTCAATGGGTTAGATTTTCCACGACCTCATCGGGTCGTTATAACGGCTTTTTTAGCAAGGACGGCGCTATGACCAGCAAACAGTCAAACCGATGCGGAGCCAAACATAAGCACCGTCTTATGACGGTGAAGATGATTCTCGAAGAGGAGAGCGACCGAACGCACCGGTTCTCCGTCAAGCAACTGCTCGATAGGCTTGGCTTGCCCCACACCGAGGCGAACCAGCGCGCGATTCGCAGCGACATCAAAACGTTGCAGGATTTCGGAATCGCCATTACACGAGAAAAGCACCGCACATTCGAGTATTACGTCTCCTCGCGGCGGTTTCGGCAAAACGAACTTAAGATGCTTATCGACATCGTTCAAAGCTCCAGATCGATCGACGAGCAAACGTCAAGAGACCTCGTGGAATCCATCCTTGCCCTTGGGTCGCATAGCGAATCGCAATCCCTGAAAGCCGAGATTCGCCTGGGTCGCCGACCAAAAACCAAGAATGATCAGGTATTTCGCAATATCGAGATTATCCAGGGAGCGCTAGCCGCATCACCGCGGCACAAGGTATCCTTCGAGTATCTTGACATGGGATTCGACCTGGAGAAGAGATCCCGATACAAGGAGACCAAGACGGAAACCCCGATTCTGCTCACGCACATCAACGACTGCTACTACATGGTTTCCTTCAGCGAAGAGCGCGATAAGGTCATAGCGCGGCGACTCGATCGCATGGAGCAAGTTCTCGACACCTGTGTGAACGGCGCAGTAAGCGCGAAAATCGACGCTTTTGACCTAGAGGATTTCGAGTGCACGCAGTTCGGCATGTTCTTAGGAATATCAAAATGGATAACGCTTCAGGTCAACGAACGGAAGATGATGAACCCGTTGTACGACCATTTCGGAGACAGGCTCAAAGGGCACGTTGTAGTAAATCCCGACGGCGAAACCGCACGCGTGCGGGTAAAGGTAATCGACAGCCCCCAATTCCGTGGCTGGATAGCCGGCATGGACGGCAAAATAGAGGTTGTTGAAAGGAAACCCGCCGCCGCGCAATGAGTTTTCTCGCCCGCTGAGGTTACCGCTGCCTCATTCGGTCACCTCCACATCCGCGCCCTTGGGCACGATCACCATGCGAAAACCCAGCTGCTACAGATAGCGATCGACCTTGACCGCCGACACGTTCTTGCGCGTCTCGAGCGCCGAGAGCGCGACCGACGAGAAGCCGAGTTTTTTCGCCATCTCAACCTGTTTGACGCCGCGCGCCCTGCGCGCCTCGCGCAGGAACTTGCCGATGTCCTCGTATGAGTAAGCGTTGGTCCACATGCTATGCCGCCGTTCAAAATACTTTGTATTTGCCTCAATATCAGGAATGTTAAGTATTTTGAACGGCGAAGCTAAGAGTAAGAGTGTTAGTACGCGAATCGTCGAAGCGCGCAAGTCACAATGCGGGCGGCGCGAACACTACTCGTGACTTCTGGGCGGTTTCGCAGGCCGAATAAGCCCGAAACGCCGCACGGCGCCAACGTTTCCCCAGGTCGGCGAAGCCGGCGCCGCATAGCACCCGCGGAAAACCACCCAGAAGTCCGAACCCATGGCAAAATCGGCGCCCGTTTCCTGCAGAACCGCCCAGAAGTCGCGGGGGGGTGCCCGCAGGCAAGGCCGCGGGCACCGTAACGATCAACATATCGCTTGAACTCAGCCGCGTACTTGGGCGATGGAACTCCCATCCCAGGGTCCAATCCTCCGTTGCGAGCATCATGAACAATGAAAAGTCCCCTGTCGGCGGAATCAGAGGAGATTCAGATTCGCTTCAGGCGCGCATCCGCGCGCCGACGATCGCCAGCTTTTGCTTGCTAGCCTTTCTGTGCACCGCGCCGCTCGATCGCAGCGACGCCGATCGAGAGTGCAAGGCCGGCCGCGGCGAGCGCAGCCAGAACCCAAATGGCGGACGCAAGGCCCGCGCCGTCGCCCAGCGCGCCGAGCATGGGCGACGCGATGCCGCCGACAGCTACCGCCACGCCAAAGGTGAGCCCCGACGCTGTGCCCAGATGCTCGGGCAGATACTCCTGCGCCAGCGCCACGGCAGGCGGGTTGAAAAGATTCAAGCACATCGCCAGCACCATAACCGCCGCCACGCACAGCCACACGCTGCCCGAAAGCAGGAACGAGGCAAGCGACGCCACCATGAGAACGAAACAGCCGATCATGAGGCGCGGCGCGGGAACACGATGCGACATGAAGCCGGCCGAAGCCGTTGCCACCGCGCCGAAAATCGAGAACACGGTGATAAGCAGCGAGGCGGAATCTTCCGCCGCGTTGAATGTGGTCACCAAGTAGAGCGGGAAGAAGCTGGTCACGCCATAGAACACGATGGAGCGAACCGAAAGCGCGCCGAGCACCACGCCGAACGCGCCCCAGCGGTCGCGCTTGCCCCGGCCCGCCAACGAGCCGCCTCCGCGGACGCCGAAGGCCAGGAAGCGCTTGCTCAGCGCAAGGAGCACCAGCGCGTACGGAAGGCAGAGGACCAGATACACGAGCGTGCCCGAAAGCCCGAACGCCGTAACGGCGGAGACGCTGATGATGGGCCCTAGACAGAAGCCGATTTGGCCGCCGACGGAGAAAATCGACATGCTCATGGCTTTGTCGTCGCCGCCGGCCAGGTATGCCAAGCGCGCCCCTTCCGGGTGCAGCATGGCATTGCCGATCCCTGAAACCATTGCCGCCAAAACCACCAGCCAATACGACTGCAGAACGCCCACCAGCGCGATGCCCAAGCCCGCAAGCGCCACGCCGACCGACATGAGCCACGGACGCGCCTTCTTGTCGCCCATGAGACCGAACAGGGGCTGGATGACCGCCGACGCGATGTTCGACGCTAAAACCAGCGCCGTTATCTCGGTGTACGAGAACCCGGATTGAATCACCAGAAAC
>ERZ1035027.595-NODE-595-length-19861-cov-108.756084_pt1 | contig 19861 bp, 8 predicted proteins | sample MGYA00520604_ERZ1035027 | MGnify/ENA primary metagenome ERZ1035027 (study PRJEB33766, sample SAMN09781743) | gut metagenome | biome: gut microbiome | host: Homo sapiens | place: Madagascar | study: EMG produced TPA metagenomics assembly of the PRJNA485056 data...
GTATGTCGGGGATAAAACTCTTGTGTCTGACAACACATACAAGTACAAAATTCCGATTGTAAATTCAGGAAAAAATTTGCTTCCATATCCGTATTATCAGACTACAAAAACCGTAAACGGCATTACTTTTACAGATAACGGTGACGGAACAATCACAGCAAACGGAACAGCTACGTCAAACGCAACATACTTAATTAAATTTCGTAAGAATTTTACTGTGAAGAAAAGAATATATACATTATCAGGCTGTCCAACCGGCGGAAATAAATCATCTTATTTTCTTGGAATAGATGTTTACAATGGCGAAACATGGCTTAAAAGTTTTTCTGATAATGGAGAAGGTGTACTTGCTGACCTAACCTCAAGTGTCTTTACAGGGTTAAGCGTGTATATACGTGTTGCCACCGGTACAACGGTCGAAAATCTTACTTTCAAACCTCAACTTGAGATTGGCGAAACGGCAACAGAATATGAGCCGCACCGCGCACCCTCAACGGCAAACATATATCTTGATGAGCCGCTGAAAAAGGGTGAGAGCATTAATTTCGGTGCGGATAATCTGCCCGAACTGCAATTGTTTGAGGGCAGTAATGTTATTACGGCAGATACGGTGGTAAAGCCTGAAAAGATTGTTATTGATTATTATGAGAAAGGATGATTTATTATGAAAAATGTTAAGATTGGAACTATTGTAAGATTAATTGTTATGATTTTGTCTATGGTCAATATGCTTTTGACCGTGAACGGAAAAAATCCTTTGCCTTGGTCGGAGGACGAGATGTATATCGGGCTGTCACAGGCGGCGGCGATTCTTACCACCGTCTGGACTTGGTGGAAGAATAACTCATTTACCAAAGAAGCTATCAAGGCTGATGAATACTTGGAGGATTTGAGAAATGGCAATAATCAATTACATAATTGAAAACTGGGTCGGTTGGTTGTTTGCGGCTCTGTTTGCTCTTATGGGGTGGGGATTTAAACGGACGTTTAAGATGATTAACCGTGACAGAAAAGACAATTCTGCGGTTCGTGAGGGTATGCAGGCATTATTACGTGACAGAATAATTCATTCGTACAACAAATACACCGAACAGGGGTACTGTCCGATTTATGCCAAGGAGAATGTTAAAAGAATGTATGCGCCGTATCATGAATTGGGCGGCAATGATGTTGCTACAGAATTGGTGGAGAAGATTTTGGAGCTGCCGACGGAAAAGAAATAAATTGATAATTGACGATTGACAATTAATCGTCCATCGTCAATCATCAATCGATTTAAGGGGGTTTTTAAAATGAAATATATCAGAGATGATGAAAAGGAAAGGTATGACGGCATACAGGCGCAGATAGCGCAGAACTCGGCGGACTGGGAGGCTCATCCGGACAGGCGAGAGGGGTTACACAATGCCAACGAATACCTATATGCCGCCGCCGACAAGATAGACGGCGGAAAAAGCACATACAACAGCGACACGGGTGTATGGAGTACAAGCTATGACGATAACAAGCCGAGCGTTCCCAATGTGAACAAATCGGGAGCGGAAAGCACTGTACCGACAGGGAGCAAATACAATTCACCGTACACCAAAAAAATGAAAGGGTTAATGCGTGACATTGAAAACTCTAAATTCAGCTACAATGCCGAGAGTGACCCTTTATATCAGGTGTACAAGAATATGTACAACCGAGAGGGCGACAGAGCGTTAAAGAGTACGCTTGCAAGCGTTTCGGCGGCTCAGGGCGGTGTCAGCTCATACGCTTCACAGGCGGCACAGCAGGCTTCGAACTACTACGCACAGCAGCTGACAGACAAGATACCGGAGCTTTATAATCTTGCGTACAATAAGTATCTGGACGGTTTGCAGAATGTAAAGGATCTGTATGGTATGTACAGAACAGCAGACCAAGACGAACACTACAGATTCATTGACCAGCGCGATCATGATTGGGACGTTTCCAAGAGCAACAGAGATTTTATGTATCAGATGTATTATGACGATATGGAACGTGGTTACAAATACAACGCATTGAACAGCGACAACTATTTCAGGGGAAGAAATGCGGACAATGCGGATTTGAGCACGGCATATCAGGGCGCACAGCTTAATCAGAACATAAAATCAGATGAATGGGATATGTTAAAGGAAAAGATTTCCATGGGTTACACTCCGTCAAGTGCGGAAATGGCGCAGTGGGGACTTTCGGCAAAGGACGTAGCGGCAATGAAAACACAAAGACTTTGGGAGATGAGCGGCGGAGATATGCAGGTTTTCAATCAGCTTATGAACGGCGGTATGTACACACCGACCGACCCATTCGGGGTTTCTTCGGGTCCGGGACACGGAACTACTGGCTACAACGGCGGCTCGAGCGGAAAAGGAAACGCATTTACCGATTACGTCAATTACGAAAAAGAGCCGACCGACGGCAATACCGAGGGTCAGACGAGCGGACAGGCGGCAAGCGGAACGGGGAACTTTGTGCCGGTTAACTATCCGCAGAGCGGCGCAAACGGCGGTGTTCCGTATTTTCAGAGCTATCTTACAGCGTATCCGGGGAGCGGCAATTTTCAGATGAACGGCAGTTTCCCGATGATGGGAGCAAATCCGATTGTCGGCAATCAGTATTATCCGAGCTTTTATCAGTACCTGGCGAACAACGGACAGTTCAGGACGGCTGCGGACAACAGCGGACAGACCATACAACAGCAACAGCAAGCCGCAACACCGCAGGCGGCGCAGACCTCCACACCGCAGACCGACACCGCAAGTACGGCAAACACCGCACAGGACACGGCAAATGCGGCGGACACAGCGGCGCAGAACACCGCAGCCGAACCGAGTGCAGGGGTAAAAGCCGAATCCGAAACGGTCAGCAGTGAAAGACGTGAAGCTTTGACGGATAAGGGCAAGGAATTTTATGACCAGATGATTAAAAACTCGGGGCAGCTGGTGAATGAAAAGATAGACAAAAACAACTACAGAGATTATCTTACCGCATATGACGCATATGCAAGGGATTCACAGGAAAAGGAAAACACGGATGTGTATTCGTACCCTTACGGAAGCCCCGAGATAAGACAGGGGTCGCCAAAAACTCTTGACGAATGGTACATGGCGAGCGGATATGACCCGAAAAACGAGGGCAGAACTCCGATTCTTACGAGCAAGGCGGAATATGAAGCGTCAAAGTCGAGCAAGAGAAAAACGAGCGGCAAGAAGTCGAGTAAGAAGAAAACGAGCGGTAAAACGAGCGGTTCATCGGGAGCTGTTTCGGAGAGCGGAACGGCGAAAGATACACCTTACACCGCAAAGGATTATGTGACAATGAAATATGATATTGACACACTTATGCAAGAGAATACAGAACTTTATAAAAAAGGAACGAAAAACGGCAAATGGATTGATTCAAAGGCTAAGGAGCAGTATGCAAAAAACAGCAGATATATTGATGATATAATGGATTATTCAACCAAAAAGAGGTGATACACTTGAAGAACACAAGTACAAACAGACTCCGCCCTACCCTGGGCGGAGCAAGCTATGACGAGAGGATAAGCAACATCGAGCGGCTTTTGCGGCAGCTTATCAAGGCGGCGACTTCGGATTTATCGGACATAAGCATGGAAAATCTTTCGGAGTACGGAAAAAAGCAGCTTGACGAGCGGATAAGGAAGATAGTAAGCGAAACGAATACACAATAGATAGGAGTGTTGCAAGATGAAATTTCCACATATGGTATACAGTGATGAGATAGTAAGACAAACACAGGTTCGGTTCGGAGGGTACAAGCATTCGCTGTACGCTAAAGACGGCGATATTTATGACATGAGGAACATCACCGCAAACATCTTCCCTCTCATCACACCGAGAGCGAAAAGGGAGATTGTAAAGCCGAACCCGAGGATAATTTTATATAAGGGCAGCGTTTACAGCTTCAGCGGCGATAAAAAAATGCGTATTGACAGAAGTATTAAAGGCTTGATTAAATCGGGGGACAGAATAAAAACAGAGGGAGCGAACCCCGGGGAATATATCGCTTTGGAATACAATGACGCAAGACAGGAAATAACCTTTGCAAACGCAAGCTTTAAGGGAGTGACCGAGAACGCAGACCCTACGGCTCATGACACCGAAATAACGGTAACAAGGCTTGCAAGGGGAGCGGAACAGCCTTTGACGGAGCATACAACGGTTACGGAGTATAAAAGCACACCGACAACCGACACCACAGTTACATATGCGTTTTTAAGCAATGAGAAACACCCGAGTGCGTATACAAAAACAACCGTTAAAAGGACATCGCAGAATCGATATAAAAAAAGAACCACGGTAACGGTTGAAACGATGAATTACGAGGACACTCCGCAGGTGTTTGAGGGGGTAACGCTTGAAAAGAACAATGACGGCTATGCTGTCGGATTGACAAGGCTTTCAACGGCATATTCGGGCGGTACTCTGTATGCAGGTGATTTTAAATTAAACAATAAGTTCCGTCTTTCGGGGGACTGCCCCGAGGAATTTAAGCAAGCCGACATCATTACCGAAGCAGGCTACAAGGGATCGGGAACTATAAGATTTAAGCCGAGAAACGCTATTTCGGTAACACAGGACTATTCGGGACTTACATTTACCATGTATAAGTATATCGACACCGACACTCAAACCACTGTTACGGACGATCCCACAGTGTACCGAGAAGCACAGCAAACCACAATTCAAAAAGCCGTTAACGTGGAGGTTACGACTACGACAAGGGTTGAATACATTGCGGACGGATATGACGTAACTACCGAAACGACTGTTGAAACCTACGATTATGAGGACATAAACCCGACCCTGTGCGCTGTCGGCTCGGGGGACAAGTTCTATTATGTGGACGATAAGGGCGGTTTTTATTACGACAACGAATATATTGGAGAGATAACACCCGGGAAAAAAGAGTTTGCACAGACAGGCGCATATATCTTCATACTTCCCGACAGAGCGTATTTCAACACGAAAACAAAGGAGCTGACGGCATTTGAAGAATACGGCATAACGCAAAGGAGAATGACGGACGGATATATGATTGATGATATATCGGCGGACTGCATAACCTTTGGCCGTGAAAATCTTACCGTATTTGACGTATTCAAGGCAAGCGACACGGTGAATTTGGTATTTAAATACAATGACGGCAAGACCGAAAAGGCTACAGGAACAATCAAGTCGATAGGCTCAAAGAAAATCACCTTTACGGCTAACGTGCTTAACGACATAGACGGCAGATGTCAGAACCTTTCAAGGCTTAAAATATACAATTCCATTCCGGAGCTTGCACACATATGCGCCGCAAGTAATCGTGTTTGGGGCTGCGACAAGAAAACAATATACTGCTCCGCTTTCGGCGCACCGGGCGACTGGAACTATTTTGAAACGGGTGCGGCAGGTGTTGCGGATAATTCATGGGCGATAGAACCGTTTGACAGTGCCGGAGATTTCACGGCTTGCGTATCTCTCGGGGACAGACCTATATTTTTCAAGGAAAACAAGGTATATTCGGTATACGGCTCGAATCCGTCCGATTTTACCGTACAGACGTATGACGTGCCGGGGGTTTCCTCGGGGTCGGAAAAGTCTGTTGTCGTTATAAAGGACGAAGCGTTCTATTTATCCCCCGACGGAGTGATACGGTTTTCGGGCGGCATAACCGACAATATTTCGGCTGATTTTTACGAGCAATTGGAAAACGGTGTTGCCGGGTCGGACGGAACGAGATATTATTTATCGGCGCAGACGGCGAGCGGCTATAAGATATTTGTATTTAACACATCAAACGGAAAATGGTGCATTGAGGACGAAAAACAGGTCGCAAACTACATGATGTATAAAAGGCGGCTGTTTATGTTATCGGGCAGTGAATTGGCTTGTGTGAATCCCGGAGAGCTTCCCTACCCTGTTATCTACAGCGGAGCGGAGGAGGAAAAGGAAAGTTTTATTGAGTTCGGGGACTACTATTGCGACAGTCCCGACAAAAAAGCGATTTCAAAGCTGTATTTGAGGTTCACCGTGGAACAGGGCGGAAAGGTTGAAATTTCGGTTAATTACGACAGCGAAAAGAACGAGGACGGAAGAATTTGGAAGACTGTTAAGGAGATAGCTCCGCAGGGTAAAAAGACTTATGTTTTGCCTGTTATTCCGAGGAGAGCAGACCATTTTAGGTTTAGGATTTCGGGGAGAGGATTTGTGCTTTATTCGCTGTCGCATGAGTACTATGATGGGAGTGCATTGTGATAATCGTCAATCAATTACGAATTACGCATTACGAATTAAATTAACGGAGGTTATTTATGGATACATCTACTTACAAACCGAAAAACAAATCCAAGGCTTTATTGTATGCAGAGGAAGAAGAAAAGAAAAGAAGCAAGCTTTCGGGGAAAGCACTTGCGGATTTCGACAAGCAGAAAGCCAAAGCAAAAGAGGAACGAAAAAAACGACAGGAGCAGGAAGCGCATAATTTTGTACAGACTAACAAAAACAAGGCGGTTTCAAGCAGTCCCACAAAGCCCGATGTTAACATTAAGGATTTAACATTCGGGAAGCACTCACCGGAGAACATCAGTCTTACACCCAAGGTAAAATCCGACTATGCGCCGACAAAGGCTAATTTAAAAAAGAGCGGCAAGGAGCGGAACATAGATTTCGGCAACCGAAGAAGCGAGTTTGAAAGCGGTGTAAGGAGCGTTGCCCCTATATCGGGAGCGGGGGGACACAGATTTAATCTTTATGAGAACCCGACAAGGCTGAGAGAATTACAGGAGAAAAAGAAAAACGATGATCTTAACACTGCGGTAAGCTATGCAAGGAAATTCTTACAGGCGGACGACAGTGTATCGAACGATGATTTGATTAAACGCTACAACGGTCTTACGGCGGTTGACGTGACACGGCTTTTGCAAAGCGAGGAGCAAAGAAACAAGGCTCTAAAAAAAGATTTTATCGGAAACGGTTTGGGAAGTCTGTTATCAACGTCATGGGAAGAAGCCGGAAAGAAACAGCAAAAATCGCAAGAAGCAAGAAAAGCTATTCCGGAATCGGACGCAAGGCTTCAGCAGTACAGAATTTGGTTAAATGAAAACGACCTCAGGCAAAAGGCAGAGGAGGTAAAGGCAAAATATTCGGGGTTACAGAATGAGCCTGATTATTGGGAGCGGTCGTCAAAAGCGGAGAAAAAACTCCCATATTTTCGCAGTGAAGCCAACGATATATACGAATACTATGTAAGTCGGTTCAGCCCGGAAACAAACAAATACGATAAGTATAAAAATATAAATCTTGAAACAGACAATGCCGGAAAATTTTTAACCCACGCAACCCCGGACGAAATGCGTAATTATATATACCTTTATAACAAACAAGGAGAAAAGGCGGCAAAAGAATATTACGATATGTTAGAACCCGATTTACGCAAGCGTTCCGCCAATGCCGAAATGGAAAAAGCGGAAAAGCGAGGAAAGGAACACCCTTATATTTCTACCGCCGAAACGATTGCAAGTTACGTACCTGTTTCAACAGTGGGCGTAGCGGCTGTTGCAAAATCCGCAATTACCGGAAAGGTTGATCCTTATGATCCTTTATATGTTGCAGGTGCGGCGAGAGAGGCAGAGCGAGAGGCTACCACAAACCTTATCCAAAATGACACATTAAGGCTTACATACAGTGCGGTTACATCGGCGGCGGACAATGCGGTGGCGGCTTTGACTGTCGGAAAGGCTGTGAGTGCTTTCGGCGGTGCCGGTATGAGTGCGGCGGCAAAGGCGGCATGGACGGGACGAATCACGGGCGGAATTATGAGTTCGGGAGTTGCGGCAAACAGCGTCCTTGAAGCAAAGAAAGAGGGATTCAGCGACACCGGTGCGCTTGCGGTCGGAATTGCGAGAGGTTCTATAGAATATTTATCGGAAAAATTCTCTATCGAAAGAATCATGAAAGAGCCGACCACCGTTTTAAAGGCTTTAAAGAAAAGCGTTGTTTCGGAGGGTTCGGAGGAGGTTGTCAGCAACTGGGCGAACAGGCTTGTTGACAATATTATAAACATGGGACTTACAAAAGAATACAACGAGCTTGTCGCAAGCGGCATGAGCGAAAAGGAAGCGTTTTTAACGGTTGCCGAAAAGGCTGCATATGAGGATTTGGAAAGCTTTATGGGCGGTGCGATTGCCGGCAGCTTCATGACTGCGGGACATTTGGGTGTACAGACCGCACAGGTCGGCGGCGTTAAAAACATGAATCGGGTATTGGAATACCAAAGTGAACTGGCGCAAATGCCTGAGGAAGAAAGAGAAAGAATCATAAAGCAAAACGAGGAGAGATACAACAAGGAAAGAGCGGTTGAGATTCTCACAAGAGATAACTTAAACATGGGAGATATTGCAGGTGCGCTTAACTTTTTGGGAGTTTCCGACCCTCAGCAGGCCGCAAAGGATATTGAACGTTTCAAGGAAACGGGCGAAACGAGCGACTTGATGAAAGATAAGAACGTCAGTTCGGTGGTTGAGGTTTTGGCAACGGAGGGGTATTTTAAAAACACTGATAAGGTTAATGACGAGGTTAAGGTTGTAAAGACGTCTGCAAGAGATGTTACAAATGTTAAGACTATAGAAGCACCCGAGATAAATGTCAAGGCTGACCCCATGCATGGAGTTAATGAGGACGCTGTTAAGGTTATTACGGACGGAATCGGAAGTGAGGGCAGAAAAGCATACTACAATGTTTTGGAGCGTGAGAGCGAGAGCGCATACCAAGGCAGCGAAGCAACCTTATTAAGGGATTTTAACCGATTCTACATAAAGGGTTTAAACGGCGGCAAGCTTTCGGAGGTGAGCGGAAAATATGCCAAAGTAATGACCGAAAGGAGCATGACGGAAGCCTTTAAGGCAGGGCAAAGCGACAGGGGCGCAATGCTCAAAGAAAAATTTAAGGCGGTAAACAATGCGGTTATCCGTGACGGCGGTCTGATAAGGAACGTCAACAGCGAGAACATGACGAATGAGGAAATATCGCAAATTGACAATTTGGGTAAAAAATTCGGCGTGAGCATTGAGATACAAGACCATGTTTACAACAATTCCAACAAAGAGGTAAACGGCGTTTACGAAGCCGGCAGCATTATACTGAACCAAAGCAAAATGGAGGAGTTCGGAAACGTCAAGGCGGCAGAGGGATTTTTGGTTAAGCACGAATTGACGCACAGGGTCAGAGAGCTTGCTCCAAAGGGTTTTGAAACACTCAAATCCGTTGTGTATGACATCGAGGACAGGAAGTCCGGGAATACCTCAAAGGCTGAAACGGTTATGACCCAAAGGGGCGTTGACGTTGACACCGCTATAGAGGAAATCGTTGCAGACCACATGGGAAACGAGGATTTCGCTTTGGAGGTTGCAATGAAAGATTTATCTCTTGCCGAAAGAATAAAGGGTTGGGTTTCCGATATTCTCGACAGGGTCGGAATAAAAAAGTATTCCGAAACACAAAGGATAAAAAGACTTTGGGAAAAGGCTTGCGCCGAAGCTAAACGGACGGTGAAAAATGCTGATAAAAGGGTTGGAAATGATGTTAAGGCTGCCGACAGCCAAAAGAAATATTCCGATGATGATTTAAAGGTAACTGCCGAGGATATTCAAGCAGTTCAAAGCGTCGGAAGAAAGAGCATTAACGACTTTACATCGGAGGACATCAAGAAAACAGAAAGCTTTGCACGGAAGTATTTTAAGGAAATGGGAGTTAAATCTCCGTTTTTCAGAGCGTGGTTTGGTGACTGGAGGGCGAACGATACAACACCGGTTAAAATTGCCAACGTAAAGGGAGCGGAACGAGGTGTTACTAAAAATATTGATACCGGTTGGGATATTCAAGTTTCAGGTAAGGTATTTAATGAAACGAAAAAGCACATGTCTACCAAAGCAATAGGGGCTGTAAATGCTTTAGATTATATAAACAGCATTGTTGAAAATGCAGTGCTTTTAGACAGTCATACAATATCATCTGATAAAGCTAAATCTCAAAATTCAGCTATCATGCACAGCCTTTATGCTATTGCTGATATTGGTAACGGCAATGAGCTTTTAAAGCTGTATGTTGAGGAATTAAACGATGTAAACAATGACGGTACGATAAAAAGAGCGTACCAGTTGCAGAATATAAATAAAATTCTGTTGACAGGTACAAAGGTCAATCAAAATGATCTAACTTCGCTCACGCAACAGAACAGTTATACTGTATCACAATTATTCAATCTTGTCAAGGCTTCCGACAAAAATTTTTCGCCGAGGGAAGCAAGCAAGGTTGTTAATGAGGACGGAACGCCTAAGGTTATGTATCATGGCTCTCCAAATGATTTTTCTGTATTTGATTTAAAAAAAGCACGCTATTCGGGAACTTTCGGAAAAGGATTTTATTTTACTGATAGCAATTCTCACGCTTCGACATACGGTAATTTATACAAAGTTTATCTTGATGTCAAAAATCCTGTTACGGGAGGGATACCGGTTGATGAAAAGCAATTGAAAAAATTTATTACAGCCATAGCCGATAATGAAGATTATTCAATTGAAAACTATGGAACATACGACACAGATACTATATTAAACCAAATAAATAAAACTGATTTATTTACAGTACTAAGGGATATAAACAGTACTGCTATAGGAGATTTTGTAGAGGCGGTTAAACTGTACAACAAAGTTAATGGAACAGATTATGACGGTATTATCTCCAACACAGAAACAGTTGTATTTTCGTCCAATCAAATAAAATCCGCAACCGACAATATCGGCACGTTTGACAGGGGTAATAATGACATCAGGTATTCGCAGGGCGATTTATCGGAGGTTATAAAGGACAAAACCTATTATAAAAACGTAGAACAAACGTACAAAAATGACCTTAACAAATGGTTTGAAACAGGCAAGTTGCCGACTAGGGGATATTTTGATTTGGGAAAACCCTCTGTTATCACAAGCAAGTATCTTAAAACAAATAACAATTTTGTGTTACAGGAAAACACTTTGTTAAAGGCAACCGGGTTAAAACATTCAATAAGCATAGATGAGATGTCAAAGCTTGCCGAAAAAATACAAAATCCGCTTATGATATTCAAATCGGACACTGTAAACAATGCGTATGTATTGTTTGTTGAAATGACAGATAAGCAAAATGCGCCTGTAATTGCAGCCGTACATCTTAATAAATTGAAAGGCAGAACAAAAATAACCAATGTTGCAAGCATTTACTCGAAAGTGAATGACATCACGGGAAAAGATAATATGCAGAGCTTTATAAATGCGCAAGTCGATAAAGGTAATTTTGTTTATGCAAATGAAAAGAGCCAATCATGGTTTTCGACTTTCGGGCTCCGATTGCCCTCAGTGGTTCAAACCTACATTGACTCTAATAAGATAGTACCACAAACTGACCCTAATGTCAATACGGATACGCAAAAAAATTCTGACGGCGATTTATATGACGTTATTTCAGAGAGCAACAGGCTGAATGTGGAAAACCAAGAGCTTAAAGGAATGCTTGAATATTACAAGTCGGAAATGCACAGGACAAAGACGGGTGAAGTTCCGAACTACGAAGCTTTCAGAAAGCTTGCCAACAGGATTGCAAAGGGGTACACGGGCGATACCGATTTAAAGGTTGCAATCTCGGAAGCGTGGAGCATGGCGGCAAAGAGTACAAAATACAAAAACAACACCGAGGAAAGAAACAGGCTTTGGGACAGATACACCGAAATGGCACAGGATATTTCGTGGGATATTGCAATGAACACGCTTGTCAAGAATGATGAAAATGCAAAGCTTTTTAAGGATATAAAAGCCACTCTGAGGGACAAAAGGATATTTATACCCGAAAGATACAGAAACGACCTTGCCGGCGGATATAACGAGTTTAGGAAGAGGAATTTCGGGAGGTTCAAGCTGACGGCGAACGGCGGCGTGCCGATTGACGTTGTATATGCCGAACTGAACGGCACTTTCGGTGAGATATTCCCGAGCGACATAACCGATCCTATCGAACAGATTAACTGTATATGTGAGGTTTTGGAGGATTCATCTATAATATATGAGAATCCATATTCAAACGACCTTGCGGAGGCGGCAAAGTGTATTGAAGATCAATTAACGATAGAGATTTTGCGGTTAGGCACTCATCTTACAAAGGCTGATAAATACTATGACTCAGCGCAAAGAATGATTGCACATCAGAGAGAAGCGTTTGAGAAAAAGATTAAGAAGATTAACAGGGAAAGATACAACAAGATTAATCAGCTTAAATGGGAAATGGCGCAAAAGAGCAAGAAGAGAGCTGCCGAAAAACAGGAAACTGTCGACCGCAACAATCTTTTAAGGCTTGCAAGACGTGTTGAAACCATGCTTAAAAACAGAGTTAAGCAAAGTCCTGCAAAGATTGACGAGCTTTTGGAAAAGCTTAACACGGATCTTGAAAATGCCGCAAAGAAAGCTGAGGAGGAAGCAAGGAAAGCCAAAGAAGCGGAGGAAGCCGAAAAAGCGGAGAAAGCCAAAGAGGGAAATGCTCTGCCCGACGGAGCGGAATCAACCGAACTTGCAACGCCCGAACGGATAGCCGAAACGGCAGAGGAACAAAATAGCACTGCGGAGGAAACAGCCAAAGAAGCCGAAAAGGAAGAAAAGCCGGAGGAAAAGAAAAAAGAGCCGGTAAGGCTAAAGCATTTGAGCGATTTGGATTTGGCAGGTATTTCAATCCGTGATGAAACGGTACAAAAGCTTTTAAATCTTCGGGATTATTACGACAAGGTTAAAGAAAATGAAAACTTTGTACCGAATGAGAGAATTGAGGAGGACTTGGACAGGCTCGGCAAAACTCATATTAAGGATATGGACATCGATTATGTTCACAGGCTTACAGAGGTTTTGATGAATTTTGTTACAGAGGTTCAAAACAGGAATTACGAAATCGGAAAGGAAAAGGAAGCGGATATTTACGAAAAGGGTACCCGGATAATAGAAAATGTCAGCAATGCAAAGGGCATGGGGCTGAGCGGAGCAGGAGAAGCAATTGCTGATTACGAAAGAGGATTTTTAAGCCCTGTGAAATTCATGCACAGGGTTACGGGATATAACGACAACGATCCTTTATACCGCGCAACCTTAGATTTGCAAAAGGGCGAGCTTCATGACATGATGTACCACATGAAAGCGAACAAGCTTTTTTCAAAATTCATCAACGATAAAAAGTTTATGAAAGGTCTGGACGAGTTTTGCGGCTTTGAGGTTACGGAGTACGGTAAGGACGGAAAGGAAACGGGCAAGAAGAACATACGGCTTTCAAGGGGTATGATGATTTCTTTGTATTTGCACAACAAGAATGTCGCAAACCAAAAACACATGGTAGACGGCGGCGTTATAGTACCCGATGAAAAGTTATATAAAAAGGGCAGTTATGCAAACGCTTTTAATGCAGGTCAAAAGGTCTTGTTTGCTCCGGGAGAGATTGCAAAGATTACTCAAAATCTCACCGAACAAGAAAGAATGTATGCAAATGCGGTACATGAGTATTTTAATTCATTCTCAAAGGAGCGGCTTAACGAGGTATCAAGACAGCTTACCGGAATAGACGTTGCAAGGGTTGAAAACTACTTCCCGATTAACTGTAATTCCAATTTCACAAAGTCAACGTTCGGCGCACTGGGCGGCGGTGAGATTGAAAACAGCGGTTCATTTAAGGAAAGACAAAAGAACGCAAACAATCCGATTGATTTGAGAGATGTTACGGACGTGGTGAACCAATATATCGATATTCATGCAAAGTATGTGGCGTTTGCAATACCTGTCAAGAATTTTGAAAGACTGTATAATGTTACGCTTTCATCCGCAGATACCGTGACTGTTACGGAACGTGACAAGTACGGCAATGAAAAGGTTGATTCCGTAACAGGTAAGCCTATTACAAAGGACGTAAGGCAGAATACATATGACGATTCGGTTCAGAGTGCTATAGCAAGGAATTTCGGGGCAGGAGCTAAACAATATATTAATGATTTCCTTGATGATATAAAGGGCGTTAGAAGTGATAAGTCGGGCGGTGCTAAAAAATTCAATTGGATATACAACAATTACGCATTTGCCGTTTTAACCTGTTCGTGGAGTATTGCACTCAATCAAGCTGCTTCCATACCGTCTGCAATTCCGGAAATAGGCTGTAAGGCAATATTAAAATCACTTGGAAATTTAGGAAAGGTTGACCTTGAGCTTATTTCAAAATACACTGCTGCACAATGGAACAGAACGCAGGGCGCATATGATGAAACGGTTGCAAGCTTAAAGGCAGACGGAAAGTGGCTTCCGGTAATATTAGACCTCATGACGCACACAGACGCTATCATGACAAGAAAGCTTTGGAAAGCTACCGAATATTACATCAGAGATAAAAGAAAAGATTTAAAGGTAGGAAGCGACGAGTATTACAGAGCGGTTGCGGAAAAATACGAAAGTCTTATGATGAACACACAGCCTAATACAACGGTAATGGAACGACCGGGATATTTGAGAGCGGACAGCTTTACAAGAATGTTGCTGCCGTTTATGGGCGAACCGCTGAAAAATGTCAACATCATGTATGACGGCGTTATGGATATGCTCACTCACAGAAAGTATTACTTAGCTTCAAAGGCAGGAACGGCAGAAGAAATAAAGCTCAGCAAAGAGGCATACAAGGAATCAAAGAAAAGAGCTGTTGCCGCAATTGGTTCACAGGTACTGGGACAAATTGTATATTCGGTTGTTGTATCTGTAGGTAAAATGATTGGCGGCGGTATAGCCGGCTGGAAAAGATACGAAGACGAGGAGGGGAAAATAACTGTTGCAAGCTGGCTGAAGAAAATGGGCGAGGACGCGCTATCTTCATTCTTTACGCAATTTCCGTTCGTGGACGCGGTATACAACATCATAAGCGCAATTGCAAAACAAGAAGTATATTTCGGTGACGAGATTATTACAACACAAATGATTAACGAAGTCGGCGAAACGTTGGTCAAGAACGTACCGTTTTGGAAAGCGGCATTTCAGGGCAAAAAAACTTGGCAGGAATCGGTAAAACAAGCGTATGCCACTGCGGAGGTTTTTAGCAGACTGTTCGGAATACCTTTGAAAAACTTTGTTAATTTCGGCGAATCGATTGCCGGGGGAGTTTTCAATGTTGCATTTATGGGAAACAGCAATATAGGGGACTACATGAAAGAAAGATTCATGTCGGCGGCGGTTGCAAAATCGGAAAATGACAAGGGCGAGGAAAAATACACGCCGTCCGAAAGAGTGTATAACATTTTGTACCGTGCGTTCAAAACGGGCGATGTTGAAGCGTACGACAGAATATTTAAGGATCTGACCGATTCGAGGGTTAGCCCCTCTGACATTGAGGCGGCAATGAAAAGAAAGGCTGCTAAAGATGAGAACTTTAACTATGACAATTCTCTCGGCTTCTATTCGGGCATGGAACAGGAAATCGATTATGAGGAATACGAAAAGTATTACAAAACCGCAGAAAAGCTTGATATAACCGATGAGAATCTGCGCAAGGGCGTTGATATTGTCAACAGCGACAAGCCATATAAGGAAATGTTTGCCGATATGAAAGACTTCATTAAGGGCATGGACGATAAGCAAAAGGAATTTTTCACAAAGCTTGCACAGGCGAAATACTCGGCAGAGGAACTTTCGGACGATAAATACAAAGAATTTTCGCAAAACAGAAACGCTATTCAGCAGGAGTTGCTCTCAAAGGTCAGAACAGACGGCTTAAACAATGCAGGCAAGTCTGATGTTCAGAAAAAAATTAATACATACGCCGAAGCAATTGCTTTGAGGGACGCTTCAAACGGCGATTATAACCTTGACACCGAATGGATTCTTGAAGCGGAAAAATCAAAAGGATCTATCGGCTGTGATACGGCTGAATTTATCAGACTTTATAATGATTACGGCAAGTCGGTTTATTCAAAACAGAATGTTTTTGCAACGAGTCACGGCTATAATGTGGAGGTTTATTTAAAATACTGCAAGGCAAAAGCAAAATACGGTATCGATACCGAAAAGGACGAAAAGGGCAACATTATTAAGGGTAAGTCCAAACAGGATAAGGTTATTAATATTATTTCAAATCTTGACGTTTCCAATGAGGAAAAGGCTATGCTTTTCGGTATGGAGTATAAGAGCAACGACCATAACCCGTGGGCGAAGTATCAAAAGGCTAATTATCAGAAGTTTGAGGCAGACAAGAAGAAAAAGAATAAAAAATGAAAGGATAGGTTATTATGACAACGGAAGAAAAGAGAAATTTGATTGTGAGGTCCGCACTTTCGAGGGAGCGGAAAAATAAGTATTCGCAATCAGCGGATAAGAGGACGAGGATTGAGAGCGGCTTTGGGGACTGCTCGGGGACTGTTTGGTATTGGTATTATAAATTACTCGGTATGAATATCGGCGGAAATACCGAAGCACAGATTAACAGAGGGCGCAGGGTTGACGTGGCAATCAATAACGGTGTTCCCGATGAAAAAAATATGAAAAAGGGGGATTTGCTCTTTTTCAGAGGGCAGGATAACAGTAGAACAGACGGGGTCGGTCACGTTGAAATGTATATCGGTGACGGGAAGATTTTCGGGCATGGCTCGGGGGTCGGCGGCACTGTTAAGGTTATGAGCGAGTATTGCAAGATGAGGCAGGGGCAGAAAAGCACTGAGAAGCTGAAAAACAAAGGGCTGATTTGCGTTAAGAGGTATATTGAAGATGATGAGCTGACCGAGGTTAATGACATTGTTTGGGAGTTGGCTCACAGGGGGATTGTTTCTGATTCGGATTTGTGGGTTAAAAAACTGGGTGATGATGTTAATGCTTATTGGCTGGCGAGAAAAACGGTGCAGTTTTTGAGAAATAACGGTATTTAAAAAATTGGTTACCACACTGTTGTTTTAGTGGGGTAACAGTGGGGTAACCGTTTTTTTCGGCTTGATTGTTGTTTGCTTTCTGCTTTTTGTGATTTTGGCTCTGTGGCTTGATTTTTTGGTGTTTTTTGAAATTGCTTTGTGGGGTAATTTCTGATGTAAATGTGACTCTTAATCAGGGTGTCCAGGGTTCGAGTCCCTGATGGTGTACCACTTAGAAACCGCTTAAACACTACGTTTGAGCGGTTTTTAATTTTAGTGTGGTAACAAGTCAAGTTGTCATAAGTGGGGTAACGGTGGGGTAACTATTCCAAAAGAGAGATTGTTTTCTGTTTCAGATCGGACGATACATGGCTGTATATATCCAGTGTTATTTGTATTGATTTATGACCGAGCAAATTTGAAACGGTTTTAATATCTGCTCCCTTTTCGAGCAGCCTTGTAGCGAAGCTGTGACGAAATGAGTGAAAAGTTACCGGACTTTGTATTTCTGCTTTTTCTATGATACTGTTAAAAGCTCTGTATATGTTTCTTTTCATTAGCGGAGTTCCTGCATCAGAGCAGAAAACAAATACAGATTTATCACCGCATTTTTTAAACTGCTCATTGATTATATTTACGGCAGTTTTAGTGAGCGGAATATCTCTTGTTCCGCTTTCGGTTTTTGTTGAGTTGATTATTGTCTTTTGCTTATTGTCATTATCGGAATAATCACGCACAACAGAAAGATTTTTATTTACCCTTATCATATTTTTATCTTTATCGTAATCGTCCCACGTAAGCGCAAGAAGTTCACCCATTCGCATACCTGTATTAAAAGCAAACACGAACAAATTTTGATATGTGGTGTTATCCTTGCAGAATGACAAAAACCTTTCTTGTTCATCAGCCGTAAAAGCAACGGCTTTTTTAGGTTCTTTTTTGGGTATTATAATATCCTTACACGGGTTGTTGTATAACAGACCTGACGATATTGCCATTGCATATGCTTGTGACAGTGTTATGAGAATTTTTTTAACAGATGATGAGGATAAACCTTTATTATCTGCCGAACCATTCTCTGAAAGGTTGTTTATCATTTTTTGCACAAGTATCGGAGTAACTGCGTCAATTTTGTATTTGCCTATAGCAGGCTTCAAATGCGTGTTTATGACGTTATAATACATATCGTATGTAGTTGACTTAACAGAATGTTTTTTGTACGTTTCAAGCCAAAAATCAAGCCAAGAGCCTACAGTATAATCTGTCGGAGCGGAAACCATACTTCTGTCATTAAAATATCTGTTATCGTTAAGCTTCTTTTTCAGCTCGTCCAAATTTTTGCTTGACAGGCGCTTTTTTATGCGTTTCCCGTCCTCTTTGTAACCGAGGGTTATTTCAGCAATCCACAAGCCGTCCGAACGCTGATATATCGTACCCTCTCCGTTTTGTCTTTTTCCCATTAAAAACTTCACCTCCGGGTATTGACATATTGGGATATATGTGCTACAATGGTTTTCGGTGGTTGACTTATAAACCGTCGTACAATTTAACAGGGCTCTTTCATTTTATCGGTTGGGAGAGCCTTTTTTATTTTTTTGGAGAAATAAAAGACTAATTGCCGTTTAAACAAAAGATATACAACAAAGCAAATACAACAACAATTGCAAGAATTATAAGAACAACTTCCAAAGTCAAAATTGTGTTATTCTTTTCGAAATAGACCTTTTTATATTGATTTTTAATATCCTCAATTTTTTTGTCCTGATTATGGATATGAAATTGCTGTTGATTAATTTGCTCATCAAAACGCTTCTTTAAAGTTTTAAGTTCGTTATCGTTGGGGAAAGGTTTAATATTATCATCAAACGTTTGTTCGTGTTCTTCTTTCAATATTTTATATAACGAGTTATAATCGTCTGAGTGTTGTATAATAGATTTAATATTTTCTTCTTTCATTATCAATTCTCTCAATTCTGACATATTTTGTACAATTGTTGTAACATAATGCGGGTAAATTTCATTGCAACGACATTTTGACGTGTTAATAAAATCTCTATATGCTTTTGTTACTTCTGCCCTGTATTTAATCAAGTCAAGCACTTGAACGCTGTAATACTTCTTGCAGCATTTTTTACAATACCGCAAATCTTTCCCATGCACATATGTAAAATTATGTTTGGTTTCCGCACCGGAACAGCCTTTTTGATAGTGTACGCTTTTACCGTGCAAAGACGTATAGATATAGCCGTCATTTGGTAAAAGATCCGAATGTATTTCACCGTTTTTATCAAACCAAACATCGGGAGTCCATTTGTTATATAAGCCCAAAAAGCGTGCCAGCGCAAAATACAGTTTACTCTCTGCCGCTTTCATCTCACCGTTTATTTGTCTTACCTTAACTATAATGTTTCTTGTGTCTGTGTACAGCTTACGAAAAGCATGAGTTGTTTTATATTCAGGCAACGCATAGGGTTTATACGATACAGATACATTCTTTTTTCTTTGCAAGCGGCACAGTAAATGTATTGAAACGCATATCACGATTAAAAGCACTGATACGATACATACTACTGAAATAGCATCATAATTTAATTCGTATGTTATGGAAGCAGCGGCCCTTGTTTCAACTGACGGTTCGGGTGTTGGCTTGGGAGTGCTTTTATATCTGGATGAGCTTCCCGAACCACTCCCGGAACGATTTGAACCGCTGCTTTTTTTGACGGCCGTACCGCCGCCGTAAGGACATACACCGTTTTCATGCAGATGTGCCGGGTATCCGTGGTGATAATGATACGAACCCAAACCGCTGACATTTTTATTATCACGATGTCCGCCGTTTGCGTCCGTTCTGCCGCTGTGCGACAGCACCGTGAGCGGAACACTTATCAGCACTGATAATATAACAAGCAGT
>ERZ1035027.598-NODE-598-length-19842-cov-9.120332_pt1 | contig 19842 bp, 23 predicted proteins | sample MGYA00520604_ERZ1035027 | MGnify/ENA primary metagenome ERZ1035027 (study PRJEB33766, sample SAMN09781743) | gut metagenome | biome: gut microbiome | host: Homo sapiens | place: Madagascar | study: EMG produced TPA metagenomics assembly of the PRJNA485056 data set...
ACTGCCAATATGGCAAGAACTACTGGTGTAGAACTTGATGAAATTATTGGTATGATTGCCACAGTTTCTGAGGTTACAAGACAAGCGCCAGAAATTGTTGGTACAAGTTTTAAAACGCTGTTCTCTCGTATGACACAGGTTGCTGCTGGTAAAGAGATATCCGACGAAGGAGAGTCCCTAAAAATTTGGGGACTTATAGGGATAATAAATAACCCTATTAGCGAAATTTTCTCTAATGATTATATTTTTAAAATATATGCTTGAAAACCCCGTGGGAGGGGCAACAAGGACGAAGATTTGTGTAAAGGTAATAAAATGATTATAAGTAAAGAACTTACAATAGTGAGCAATCAAAGAAATAAAGAAAAATATAAAGCGCTTGGCTACAATGTACCAGAAAAAGGGAAAGAGTTTAATATAAAGACTGAAGATGCAACTGTTGGTTGTAGGTCTTTAGTGACCCTAAAATGTGATTATTGTGGAAATCTTTATTCAGTAAAATATAATTCTTATATAAAAACATCCAGAGTTGTAAATAAAGATGCCTGCAAAAATTGTTGTGAATTAAAACAAAAAGATGTTATAAAAGTCAAATATGGTGTAAAAAACATTTCTATGCTTAAAGAAACACAAGAAAAAATAAAAACAAATAATTTGTTGAAATATGGCGTAGAATCAACATCGAAACTGGAGTCTACAAAACAAAAGGCAAAAATAAGTAATTTAGAAAAATATGGCGTAGAATATCCTATGCAAACAAAAGATTTTCAAGATAGACTTGAAAAAACATCTTTGGAAAAGTATGGAACAAAAAGACCAACGCAGAATATTGAAATAAAAGAAAAAGTAAAAAATACACTTTTGGAAAGATATGGTGTTACGAATCCGATTTTATGTCCATGTGTATTAGAAAATGTATTAATTTCAAAGTACAATTCCAAATCTCAAACATCTTCTAAACAGCAAAATAAACTCAATGAAATAATAGGCGGAGAATTAAATTATCCATTTAAAAAGTATTATATAGATATTGCTTTCGTAGATAAAAAAATAGCAGTAGAATATAATGGTGGAGGACATAATCTTTCTGTAAAACTTGGAAATATAACGCAAGAAGAATTCGATAGAAATGAAAGATTTAGAGATAAACAGATGTTTGAAGATGGTTGGAAAATAATAAAATTTATATCAATTAAAAATAAACTATTGCAGGACAAAGATACTTTGAGTGTATTCAAACATTGTTTATATTTAATTGATAATGGTTATCATAAAATTGAAATTGATATAGATAGAAATATATTAAGATATAGAGATAAAGAAATTAACCTTACACAAATTGCGTTGAACGACTAAATGAGAAAACCCCATTTATATGGGGGTGCGATAGTCTGACCTACGGTATAATCCCACAAAAAAGCCGTAGAGGGTTGGTCGAGTGTAAAGACACTCTTGGAAGAACCGCCCCGCTTCCTTAGTGGAAGTAAAATCTTATTAACGACAGATAAGATAGTAACAAAGTGGAATGATGTCGAGAAAACACTTAATCGTGCTGGAATTGCATTAAGAAGTTCTCAAAATGACTGGCGCGATATGTATGATGTTCTTGATGAAGTAGCAACTAAGTGGAAAGACCTTGAAGATACACAGCGTTCTCAAATTGCTACTGCATTAGGCGGTACTCGTCAGAAAGAAGTCGTTTTGGCGTTAATGGAGAACTGGGATAGGGTTGCTAAGTATGTTAAGATAGCGCAAGACTCTACTGGTTCTGCTTCTGACAAGATGCAATACTATCTTGAAAGTATTCAAGCAGCAACTAATAGACTGAAAGCGACTTGGGAAGAATTTGTATATTCTGAGGGAACTGTTAAGTTTATAACTGGAGTTATCAACCTTGCTACAAGTCTTTTAGATATTTTAAATAAAATCGGAGACTGGTTTGACAGATTTGGGTGGACATCGGAAGACTTCAAAAAAGAAGCTGATGATACACAGTCAAAGATTCAAGACAATATTGATAGAATAAATGAAATTAATTCTATGTCTTGGCAAGATAAAACCTCTGCTATTCTTGAAGAAAAAAGAGCACTCGAAGCAGAGAATGAAGAGTTAGAAAAGAATCTAAAGCTTCAAAGAGAAAAACAGGCGAGGGCTTTTGAAAAAGACCGTGAATACGGCGGAGTTAAAGTAACAACAAAGCGTACTGGCGAAACAACAGAAATGTCCCGTAGTGAATGGAAAGAATGGTTAAAACAACATAATTATTCCATTCAACATCTTGATGTAGAATATATAACAGCAGAAAAGATAACAAAAGAATATGCCAATCTTACAAAAGAAATGTCGAATTGGAATTCTATGTCCGAAGAACAAATCAACACAATCAATTCTGCTATTGAAAGTTATTCTTCTTATATTCAAATCCTTAAATCTGCAAAAGAAAGTGGAATACAATTAAAACAAGAAGAACAAAATGCCATAAATGCATATGACCAAATCGTAGATGCTTTTGAAAGAAAGCGGCAAGCAGCTACTGATGCAGAAAATGCTTTAGTTAGCAACGCTAAAAAGCTTATAGAAAACGAAAAGGATGCTGACAAAGCAAGGGCTGCATTAACAGAATTCGTTAAAGAGCAGATAATTCTTAACAATTCTAAACTTGACCTTAGCCAGCAAATAGCTCAATTAAACGCCGTGGCTAAAGCGGCTGGAGCAGCAAGCGATGAAATACTTGGTTTGTCACAAGTAACACAAATTGCAGCAGGTGGCGGCTATGCCTATAAATATAATGGGCATATGTATTGGACTAAGGAAGACCTTTTAAATGCTTACTGGGGCGACCTTTCTGAGCTTACTAAACCAGGTTCTTTTGTTCCAGAAGAAAATCTTTCTGGTGGCTCTGGTGGTTCTGGTTCTTCTGACCCAAATGCTGAATTAAAGAAAGCTGCCCAAAATCAAATTAAACTTATCAATAAAATGAAGGACAAAATTAAAGATGATATTGATAAGATAAATGATAAGTGGGACGAAGAGGCTAATGCTTTAGACAAGGCAAATGAAAAGTTAGAAAAACAAATCGAGTATCAAAAGCTTCTTGAGGCTATGGCGAAAGCCAAGTCACAAAAGAAGATGATATATAAAGATGGAAGATTCCAATATCTTGAAGATATAGACGCTATTTCTGAAGCACAAAATAACCTTGAAGAATTTTATCGTGAAAAAGACCTTCAAGACAAGAAAGATTATATTGAAGAACAGCGTAAGCTCGAACTCGGTGATTTGGAAGCGCAACAAAAATATCTTGAGGACAAAATCAATTATTGGAATGACTACATTGATAGGCTTGATACGGATTTTGCTTCTTATATGGATATTTTCGATGACTTTTTAAATAAGCAGAAGAATGGTTATTTAAACGACCTTGAAGCACTAAAGGGTTATGTAGAAAATAAAGAAGCACTTCTTAACAGAGTTTCTTCTGGCGCAATTTCTGGTAGCGGTTATGGAAGCGGTCTTGTTAATGGAAACACAACAGGCAGTGACATTACACCAGAATTAAAACATAAGTATGCTGGAAGTGGCGAAGGAACAAAGCATAAAACATTAAAGCTATACGCAGAAGGCACAACAAACGCAAGTGGTGGCTTATCTGTTGTTGGTGAAAAAGGTGCTGAACTTCGTGTTCTTAATCGTGGAGACGGTATTATTCCTGCCGACATTACAAAAAATCTCTGGAAGTGGGGAGCAATAGACCCAGAAAGAGTTAGCAAATCAGATAGGCCAAATATACAGAATTATAATATAGATGTAGATAGTGTTAATCTTCCAGATGTGACAAACCCAGAAGAATTTATCTCTGGGATTAAAAATCTTGCTTTACAAAGAGCATATAATCGTTAATATATAGGGGCGGGAAACTGCCCCTATATCTAAAGGCAGGTGTTAAGGTGGATATAAAAAAGGAATTACTTGATTCTATCCAGATTATGATAGATGCCGCAATAGAAAATAGGGTGCCAGATATTCAATTTGGAATTGTTATTTCTGCTGAAGACACTGGAATTTGCAAAGTAAAAATAAACGGAAACAATCACGACATAAGATATTATGGTGATAAACCGACATTGAATAAAAAATATCCAGTATTTATTCCAAAAGGAAGTTCATTTAGTTCTGCTTTTATAGTATCTTGAAAGGGGTGTTGTAATGGCGCTCATAAGACCAATATTGGCAACACCACCAGCATTTGATGCTAATAAAGACTATACATTTAGTTTTAGTGTTGCCAGTGGTGGTGACCAAGTAGTTGGCAATACACTTACAATAATTTTACAAGACAATAAAGAAGTCGTATATAAAAATACAATAACTTCTTATGCGTTCACACATACTGTCCCCGCTGGAACTTTAACAAATGGAAGCTATTATAGTGCAAGTATAACAACCTCGAACTATCAAGGCGTTGTATCTTCGCCATCTAATTCTGTACAGTTCTACTGTTATACAACCCCAACATTTGATTTTTATGAATTTCCAACTGGGAACATTGTTCAAAATAGTAATTATGTTTTTAGGGTTCAATATAATCAAAGTGAAGCAGAACCTTTAAATTCATATATATATAACCTTTACGATAGTCAAAAAGTTTTAATATCTACAAGTGGCACAAAGTTTGTTGGCACACTTACAGAGCCGCCGAACATAATTGAATATCAGTTCAGTGGACTGACAGATGAAACAACATACTATATTCAAGCTATTGGCAGAACTGTAAATAACACAGAGGTATCAACAGAATTATTATCTTTTATTGTAAGATATGGCACACCAAATGTTTTTACAGTTGTAGAATTAACAAATAACTGTCAAGGTGGATATATTACTGTAAAATCTAATTTAACATCTATCGAGGGCATTTCCTATCCAGACCCGCCAGTTTATATTGACGATGATACTGCGGTAGACCTTAGACAAGATGGAAGCTATGTATCTTGGCAAGACGGATTTTCTATTAGTGGAGACTTTACTGCTTCTTTGTGGGGAAGGTCGTTTATTCCCAATAAAACTATAATTTTATTGGAGAACAAAACAACTGGTGAATCTTTAGTTGTAAATTATAGAGAAGATGAAAACAATAATGTATATGCCGAATTGTTTGTAACAAGTAACAGTTTACACTATTATATATTTAGCGACAAAATATCTAAACCAAGTGATACTGACCAAGTACAAATTTGGTTTAGAAGAATTGGCAGTTTGTATAATATTAAATTGGTTAATGTCAGTCATGGGGGTGTTTAACATTGTTTGTCCTTTGTGGGTACGACTTTTTAAAAGACAAAAATACATTAAATCAACCTCCTATTGAACAAACAAAATTTAATTCCGTATCTTTAACAAACGGCATATTTAATCATTGGTATGTAACAAATGATGTAACCTCTGAGTATACTTCCGAAATTCCTACTGCATGGGATTTGCTTACGATAATGAACGCAAATTTCAATGGAAATATAAATGCTGGTAATTTAGAATATTCTTTGTCGGAAATTACTGGATTTAAAATTAAACGAAGAAAAACCACAGAATTTGACTGGATAACATTGAAATATATTCCAGTTTCGGAGTTGGATAACCTTTCTTTTATTTTTAATGACAATTTAGCGGCTTCTGGATATGAATACGAGTATGCTTTTGTGCCAGTAATCAATGATATAGAAGGAAATTATATTAGCAATACTATTGGTAGTAAATTTGAAGGCGTTTTTATTTGTGACCAAGACACTATATATAAATTTTTTGCTGGCGTTAGGTATGGTACAAACCAAAGGGTACAAAAAGTTGGTGTTTTTGAACCATATGGCAGAAAATATCCAGTTGTAGTTAGTAATGGTCTGATTGGTTATCAGGCTGGTTCTTTTTCTGGCACAGTTCTTCCGTCTGATTATACAAAAAATTCAGATATGAATAGAGTAAAGATAGTGGAAGAAAAGAAAGCTTTGTTTGAATTCTTAACCAATAAAAAGGCAAAAATATTAAAAGACTGGAATTCAAATCTTTGGCTTTTATGCGTAACAGGAACACCATCTGCTGAATTTAATAACGATTACGGCATGGGAAAGGTAGATGTTTCTGCCGACTGGATAGAGGTCGGTGACGCAAACAATCAAAATGATTTGTATAGGAACGGAATGGTAAATGAGGTGAGTTAATGGCTAATATTATAACGCAAGCGCAGTATAATACTACGCAGCAAACCATTAGAAATACTTACCTTAAAATAAATCTTTTAGATTTTAATTATTTAACTGTTGATTCGATTGAAGGAAATGTAATTTCTGGAAGTGTTCAAATAAATTCAGATAGCGACATTAGAAGAACTTGCGACATATCTATTGTTATTACAAATTCTTCTTTTGATGTTGCCCCTGGCGGTAAAATATGGCTTGATAAGCTGATTCAAATATATGTTGGTGTAATTCCGTCTGATAAAGATGATATTGAATGGACTAATTTAGGTATATATCTTATTAATCAACCGTCTTATCAATATGATGCCACGACACATACTTTAACTTTTCAAGGCGTAGACCTGATGGCAAAACTTACTGGTCTTAGATATGGTTATCTTAGCGGTGTAACATATAAGGTGCCAGCGGGCAGCAATGTTAAAGATGTCATAATCGCCATTCTAAAAGAAAATGGCTTTAGTAGATATGTGGTTTCAGAATGTTATAATACCAACGAAACAATACAAGATGTGCCAAACGATATGGAATATGAAATGGGTTCATCTTGGTTTGATATTTTGTCTGATTTAAGAGATATTTTGCCAAATTATCAAATTTATTTTGATGTAGATGGTGTTTTTCATTATGAACAAATCCCATATAATGACAATGAGCCAATAATGATTGACGATAATATATGGGATGAGAATGTTATTTCAGAATCTGTTAATGTTGATTTTGAGTCTGTAAAAAACTCAATAGAGGTTTATGGTAAAACTCACGATATTAGTAATTATCCTTCCGAAATAAGTGTAGAGAATGGCAATATAAAATTAACTATTGCGACAATAACTAAGCTGGAAGAATATGTTATGATAGGCTTCACGCTTACACAGGATGTTGTTGGCAAAATAACAATTCAAGTAAATGATTTTGAAAAAACAAAACTTGTAGACGCAGACGGTATTCAATTAGAAGAATTAAAAAAAGACGAATATTGGGTAGCAAGATACACAAAAAACAACGAATGGGAGTTTCTTGGTCATCAACAGGCGTTTGGTAGTTATAAAGACGAAAACCCGAATAGCCCATTTTATATCAATAATCCATCTGGAGAAATAAAATTGGTGCTTTATGGTGGCGACTATGAATATATTTTTTCTGATGACTTAGCTACACAAAGAGCTAAGTTTGAAATATATCAAAGATGCCGCATGAATGACACTGTTGACATAACCTGCGTTCCAATATATTGGGCTGATGTAAACTGGATGGTAAACTATACAACATTTGATACCGCAGAAGCAAAACAATATATGATAAAGTCTATAAATACAGATTTAACATATAACGGAACACAAACCATTCAAATGATAAGTTATTATCCTTATTATGGCGAACAAACTACAATTAAAGCCACACATAAGATAATAAGGTATGCTGCCAATCCAAGTATATATATTCTTGTTAAGACCGCCTATACAGGCAAATTATTAGAATATACAAATAAGCCAGTTTTAAGCGAGTCTTCGGCTTCTGACAATAATATTTTAAATATAAGTCTACAAAGTCAAGCAAACGGATATGCAAGAGGCGTAAAATTTCCAGAGGCGCTGTATCATATTTTTAAATATGATAATGTTAAGGCAAACTCTGATAAGTCTTGTTTTATAATTTATACAAAGGGCTTATTAGAGTATAATAATAAAATAGTTTCTGATAATTCTGCTTCTTCTAAACATGAAAACGGATTGTTAAAGTACAATATATATGATGTGTCAGATGAAACGAAAAATATATCCAAAGAAGCCGCATTAATTAAGAAAAAGGCAACTGAAACATCAGATGCTTCTAAAAATATAAACTTTAAAACAGTATTGTTAGAAATTGATTCGTCAAGTAATTCTTCTGAAGCCAAGGATATTGAAGGTAGCAACAAGCTGACCATATCAACAAATTCGTCTGGCATTTCTGGTTCTTCAATTCCTGGACCAGTAAGGCAAAAAATTACAATAAGTCAATCTTCTAAAGCAAAATATTCAATAACAAAAAATTCTAATTCAAGTAAAAAAGTATCTGTTAGAACAATAAAATCTTCTCCAATATCTTCTATGGATTCTGCTGCTGTTGCTGATAAAATAAAGATTTTAAAAGAAAGCGCTATGATTAGTGGTGCTTTGAGCAATCCAGAAAAAGCCAATTATAATATAAATATTGGTACTGATAGTTGTATTGGTGTAACATCTAATATTGTAATTGCTAATTCTAAAGAAAATATTTATTTAATTAGTTCTGCAAAAGCAGAATCTGTTGATTCTTGGATTTATCCTGTTAAAGATGGTAAAGATTTAATTATTAGACAGGCATATACTATAAATGTCGATAATAATACAATAACGCTTGAATAAATAGGAGGAATAATATATGATACAAACAAGTATTGGCAATGCCTTCCTTAATGCTTTATTTGCAAGAGGGTCTTCTACATATCCTCTTCCCACTTCGTCTCAATGTTGGATTGGTGTAAGTACCACCACACCTTCCCTTGGGTCTGATGGAAATATTACTAATTTTACAGAACCAGCTTCTTCTACTGGTTATTCAAGAAGTAGACTTGGATTAAACGGTGTTGTTTCTTCTTATATTATGGACGCAGCAGAAAATTCTTCCATCACAAATGGGACAAACTTTATCTTTTTTGATGAGGCAACTACTGGCGGTGGCGGTTTTGGAGCTGTAACATATTTTGGATTGTTTTCAGCAAAAACTGGCGGGACTCCAATTCTTGCTGGCGAATTAACCAATTCTGTAACTGTCAATGAAGGAAATGTTTTGATTTTTAGACCAAACAATTTTACAATTTCAATGGATTAAATTAGGTGAATAGATATGTATAATGTTAAATTAAAAAACAGGGAAGGCAATGAATTAACATATACAGATATAGAAAACATAAAAGTCCCAACTGATGCGGGGAATTTGGCACTATTTAAATCTCGAGTAGTAGTTCAAGAAAAAATAGTAAATATATCAAAAAATGGCACAACAACTGTTACGCCAGATGCCGATTATGATGGGCTATCCAAAGTAACAGTAAACACAGATATTCCAATTACACAACCAGTTGAAGTAACAGAGCAATTGAATATGCCAATAGGCGAAAATCAAATAATTGTTCCTCCTTCTGAACGGTTTATGTCTAAAGTAACTATAACCGCACCATCGACATTTATCCCCTCAAATATAAAAAAAGATGTAAATATTGGTGGTCGTGTTGGAACTTTTATAGGAAATCAACAAAGCGTTGGCGTTGTCCTTGATTTTACAGAAAACCCTCAAACTATTAAACCAACACTAACTGATTATTTGATGAATGAAGTAACTGTTTCTAAACCAGACACCCTTATCCCTGAAAATATAAAGTCTGGTATAAATATTGCTGAAATTGTTGGCACTTATACTGGTGCGGAATCTGAAGCTATAACGGCAGACTTAAATATGGCTGAAGGAGACCAAGTTATTAATCCCTCTGTTGGCAAAGTGCTTTCAAAAGTTACTGTAACAAAACCAGACACTATGCTGCCAGAAAATATTAAAAACGGAATAAACATAGGCGGTGTTGTCGGCACTCTCGTATCTGGTGGTGGCGAGACAGAGGAGGTTACTGTCGACCTTTCGATGGCTGATGGTAACCAAGTTATTATTCCGTCTGCTGGCAAGTCTATTTCCAAAGCAACTGTGACGAAACCGAGCACACTTATCCCTGCCAACATCAAAAAAGATGTGGTTATCGGCGGTGTAACGGGAGCGCTTGACCCATACACTTCAAAAATTGCTTTTATAGAAGATGGTTGGAGTGATGATGATGTTCTTTGTGAAAATGGCTTTGGCGTGGCTCGAATAAGAGAACATGGTATTGAAATTCAAATTTGGGCTGATGCTTCAAGTAATATTACATTGTTAGATGACGGATACCAAGATTATTTCTCAAAAGGAACAAGTTGGGGAAATATATCTAATGCATCTTTGACAAATAGACTTGAAGCCTTTTGCTCAAACATAGTGACAAATAATAACACTATATTTAGTACACTGTTTGGGGGAGCAACCAAAGCCTGTTTTATGGACGATGAACACCCTGTGCCTATACCAGCACTATCTTCATCAACAGCCGCAACGACAGAAGGCTTTATGACGGCATTAAAAAACACACTGACCGGCTTACCGACACCTTTTGAATATGGATTTATGAACGCAAACGACTATGGAGAAAATTTAGCCGATTCTGCTCCGTCTGTGGGGTCAAAAGCAATCATGCCATTCATTTGGTATCCCGCAGTAGAAGATGGCGAACCTGTCATTGCTTACTACGAACTACATGACCCAACTGGAACTATGGCGACATATGAAAATGGGTTTAAAGTGTATAATATCACTGATGCTAGAAGTTTGGGTTATGTTAATGCTGTCCCTGCAGCTGGAATACCAAGTAATTTTATTGCTTTGATAGCAAAAGGAGGTGGTATTGTCTGGTGGAGTGATGGCGCACAAACTATTCCTTCAGCGTTTTTACAAAACATGGATTCAACATGGGCTGGCGGAGATGTTTCACTTGTTGCCGGTTGGAATATAACGACGGAAATTGGAGAGGGAACAAACACAACAATTCAAATGCCAGAGGAATATAAAGCAGTTATCACGCTTGAGCCAAACAGTATACCTTTGAGCGAAATGGACAGCTATGAAAAGTCAATTTTCGCTGGCGTAACAAGGCAACCGTACAAGCGACTTAATCAGAACCATGTATCTATTGCTTTTGTTTTGCGCAACAACCAACAATAATAAACACATAAATAATATTATAGAATATGAACAATGAAACAAAAATAAAAACGGATTTGCTGATTAAGGCAAACCCAGAAACTATTTCAAAAAAAGAACTTGAAGATTTATTAAAAATAATATTATAAAAGAATGATTTTATATAAACATTTTAATATTATTATAATAATACAAAATAGTCATAGAAACTATTTAATGCCAAAATTTACTGAATACTATAACTAAGCAAAGGAGGTAGCCCCCTATGGACGATATGGTTTCTCGTGCAGAACATTCCGAATTTGCTAAAAGAATGGATGAAGAAAATTTGCGACAAAATCGAAGACTTGACACTATTGAAAAAACTGTTGAAACCTTTAGCAGAATAGCTGGAAGTGTAGAACGACTTGCTGAAAATATGAAGGCAATGGCAAATGAACAGGCAAGACTTAGTGAAAGAATTGGCGTTATTGAGAAAAGACCAGCAGACAACTGGAACACAATAATTAAGTCTATTCTTACTAATTTTGGCGCAACTATCGCAGCTTTAATTGTGGGCGCACTCGTGTTGTCCAATGTTGTAAAATAAAAAGGAGTGTAATTTATGAACGAATTTGTTAATTGGAATACTCTTGGTACTTATGCTGGTGCTGTTATGATGGTAGCACTTATCACCCAGTTTGTTAAGCAGATTAAGATTCTTGAGAAGGTAAATTCTCAGATTATTTCTTATGTTATTGCAGTTCTTATTCTTATCGGTGCAAATGCTTTTGCTGATGGCAACAAACTCGTTACTGCTCAAGGTATTATTCTCTGTTTTATTAACGCTGTTATGGTCGCTTTGGCTGCCAATGGCGCTTATGATGCTACTACCACTGGTCTTGAAAAGATTAAGAAAGTAGATGACACTGTTTATATCCATGAGGAGGAAAAGTAATGGCAAAGAAGATATATCTTTCGCCAGAGCGTCGTCCGAACCCGCATGGTCCTTATTGGGGCTATGCGGGTGTTTATGAACATGATGTGTGTTGTGAGATAGCAGAGTATTGTAAAGAAGCACTTATTAGATGTGGATTTGAAGTTAAAATTGCAAGCCCCAATGACAATATGGAGAAGCGTGTAGCTGAAGGTGTTTCTTGGGGGGCTAATTATTATATGCCAATCCATACAAACGCAGCAACAGCAAAGCCTATCGAGGGTACTGCTCAAGGTCCGACTGTTCTTCGCTATGGCAATGAGGGTGGCGTGTCAGATAGGGCTTGTAAGATGGTTTATAATCAGCTTATGGCTATTTATCCGCGAAAAACAAAGCGTGGTGTATATACGCAAAATGCTTTTTATGAAATCAGAATGACTCCAATGCTTTCTGTATATCCAGAACTCGCATTTCACGACAACGGTGAAGATGCTAAATGGCTTGTAGAAAACAAAAAGGAAATTGCCATAGCACTTTGTAAAGGTGTATGTCAGTGGTTTAATGTAGACTATGTTGAAGAAAACGACACACCAATCAATGAACCAACTGTTTTGAAGTCTGAATATGACAAAGTTGTTGCTGAAAGTTATGCTTGGAAACAAAAGTTTAATACTTTAAATTCAAAGCTTGATAAGATTAAATCAAAAATAGAAGAACTTAATCAACTAATTAAATAATCGGAGGTGAAATTATGCGTAGGGGTACAACTCCAACTCTTATTTTTACCTTGCCTTTTCTAACTGACAATATAACAAAATTAAATATCAGTTTTGAACAAAAAGGAAAATTAGTTTTACAAAAAGATATTTCTGATGTTGAAAAGCACGATTATAATATCGAATTAACATTAACAGAAGAAGATACGCTTGCATTTAAACAAAATGATACCATTAGTACAACTTGTGATGAACCAAGTTACGCATTTGTTCAAGTAAGATGTCAAATTGAAGATAAAGTATATGCTTCAAATGTCGCAAAAATTCAAGTTGGACGAATCATTAGAGATGGTGTATTGTGATGTTTACTTTAAAAGACATAAAAGAGAAAAATAACATTGAATTTAATATAAATATAACAGAATCAGAAGAAGATTTTGTTGTTAAAGTTGGATATAAAGAGGGTGAAAATAATGTATATTACTTCTGATTGTAAGTTTTTTGATAAAGCAAACGCTGCTGGCGTAAGCAAGCACGAAATTGTTAATGGCAATAAGGGTTCGATGATTATTGTTGAGGTTAGTGGCGGAACTGGTTGTGAAGTGGCAATCCAAGGTAGAATTTTGCCTGGTGTTGGAGAATGGCATAATATTGCCCTTATTAATATGTCAACTTTAGAAATCGCAAAAACCATGACAGATAATGGCATCTATTCTGGTGATGTTAATGGTCTTTGTGATATTAGGGCGAATGTTATTACTTATGGCTCTGGTGACTTGACTGTTTATGGAAAAGTCGGCTATGAATACGGTGCTTAAACGCATATAGAAAGGGCGATATAAAATGGCACAGGATATTATTGCAAGAGGGCTTGCCATAAAAGCCCTTGAAGAAGGCGGAGGCGGTGGTGGAGACCACCCTGTAACTTCTGTTAATGGAAAAACTGGCGCTGTTGTTTTAACAGCAACAGATGTTAAGGCTCTGCCAAATACAACCAAAATTCCTACAAAAACAAGCGAACTTACAAATGACAGTGAGTTTGTAAACGAAGAATATGTTGGTGCTGAAATAAATAAAGTTTCTGCTTTTGTTATTAATTTAACTGAAAGTGCGGCGCATGATGGAACTTATACTGCAGATAAGCAATACACAGAAATTAAACAGGCTTACGACAATAATGTTAATATAGTTGCAATAGTCAATGGCAATGGAAGACTTGCTCTAATGAACGCAGAATTCAGCAATGATAGCGGCGGGTTTACCTTTGGATATACTCAAGTTAGAACAGATGGTCATACTATTGTAACAAGGTCAATACATTATCTTCATACGCAAGATGGCGATACATGGCAAGATTCTGATTATACATCAGAACCGTTGCTTTTGACTGGTGGTACGATGGATGGCGCAATTAACATGGCTTCTAATAACATTACAAATGTTCAAAAGGTTCATGTTAATGGTCAAGCGCCGCTTTATTTAGGGTCTACTATTGAGCAGGCTGGAACTGCTGGTGTTCGTTTAACTGGAACAACTGGTGGAACAGCAGCTTTTGTTGCTCCAGATAGTCAAAGCACTTATAGGGCTGTGGCTGTCGGTGACCCAACAGCAAATGAACACGCCACAAATAAAACTTATGTAGATGACAAGCTGTCTAATAAGGTTGACAAGATAACTGCTACCGCAGGACAATTAAAAGCCTACTGCGTTAATGGAGAACAACAAGACCAATGCTTAATAACATCAAACGGAGAGGCAAACTCAATAGCAAGGTATGATGGGAATGGTAGGCTTACTGTTAAAAATGCACCAATTTCTGACAATCAAGTTGCTACAAAAGCATATGTTGACGGTAGGGGTAGTTCTGCTTCGCCTATTGTACACGATATGTATGTAACTGGTAATTTGTCTGTGACTGGGACAGCTTCCTCTACAAACGACCCTGTTAATGGTGTTGACCTTGTAACCAAGAAATACCTTGACGGGATATTTTCTTTTGACGAAACAACATCTACTTTAACCATTACGATTTGAGGTGATTTTATGCCTTTAAAATTTAATGGTAAAACACCAGATGTAATTACATTTAACAACAAAGATGTTTTACATTTGATTTATAACGGTGTTGAGGTTTGGACAAAGAACACTTCTCCGCAAACATGGGTTTTAAATGACAATTTAAGTGAAACGGCAACATCTGTATGTAGTTTTGATTGTAATTTTAATTCAGATGGCGTTGTATTTAACAGTTTGTCTGTCGCCAAGTCTGGCGAACAACTAAACTTAAAATACGATGACATTACAGCTTGTACTATCAGCACAAACACATGGTCTTCAAATGGTTATAAAACACTCGCATTTTCTGCTGCTCCTACTGGAGAATTAAAACAATGGCTTATTACAAATGGAACACTTTCTGAATTTGAAAATCCTACAAAGGAAAACTCTACACTATCAGTAAATTCCGCCTATAAAGCCACAAAAAATGGAAACACACTTACCTTAGAATAAGACAAAATGGTGAAGCATTTAGCTTCACCATTTTTTACCTCTTAATTATTTGTAATTTCGTTAATATAAGTGTTTTCGTTGTATACCATAGTCTTTGTTGCTCCGCAATGAATACATCTATAATGTGTTCCAGCGGTAGAAATACCAGACACAGCCCATTGATGGTTACACTCTGGTTTAACATCATAGTTAGTATGTTTGCTACAATCACAATGCTCAACCCATGGAGCGTTTACCTTGTTGCATACTGGACAAATCCAACCATATAACATATATCAATCTCTCTTGTCTGTGCTACCAAATCCGCCCATACCACGGTCGGTTTCGTCAAGTTCGTCTACAACCTCCATATTGGTATCGTAAACAGGAAGAATAATAAGCTGAGCAATTCTATCGCCATTTTTTACGATACGAACTTCATTACTGTCATTATAAATTGGAACCATAACCTCATTGCGATACGAACTATCCAATACTCCAACACAGTTAGCAGGGCGCAAACCTTGCTTTGTAGAAAGTCCACTTCTGGCAAAAATACCACCAAAATAACCATTAGGGACAGCCATAGCAAGCCCAGTACCAATTAGCACTGTCTTGCCAATTGGAATTTCCACGCTATCGTAATCAAGGCAAGCTGCCAAATCCCAGCCAGCATCGTAAGGAAATGCCTTTTTAGGAATTACAGCATTTTCTTTAAGTTTCTTAATTTTTACATTTTCCATTCTATATTTCTCAATCCAGTATATATATTAATATTTTCCACAAGGGAAGAATTCTGTACACTTACCGTTACGATATTCACACAATGGTACTAAAACATCTTTAAACTCTGGGTTAGTCTTTAGAACTTCTTCTACAATCATATTCATTACTTTTCTTGTTGTTGGGTCTGCTTGCGCACAAAGTCGCTTGTGTGCTATGTAGATTAATTCCTGTGCGTTTACAGACATTATGTGACTAACCATAGCATCTTGTCTTGCGGCGTTCCTATCGTAATTATCCTGCCTATCATTGCGTTGTGATTGTACATAATGCGTTACACCCATTGAGTGTCTTGTAAAATGCACCGAGATATAATATGGGATAGCCATACGAATTCCAAACCAAAGTTCTCTAATTGGACTGTGTTCAGCAGCAAGGATTTTCTTTTTCCATTCTTCTGTTAGCATTTGTGCAGTCTTTTTTCCAATCGTGTTTAGCGTACAGGTTTTACACCACATCCAATCCTCGTCAGTTGGGTGTTTTAGAATTTCTACTGAAATTTCATTAGGCATCTTTCAGCGCTTCCTCCAAAACTTTAATGGTTTGCTGGACTGCCTTCTCGTGGGACATGGCATTTGTGAATTCAGTTGGCTTTATGATACGATATTCGATTTCTGGCATAGGTCGTTTTTCTGTACCAATTTCGTGAACCTTAGCAAAGTATTCTTTAAGTCTTGCAGCGTCAACAGTAATATTCCCATTAGAGAAATTATTTACATAAACAATTGTAGTATTATTATCCATTATAAACTCCGTTCGATAAAATAAGTATTTTATGCAGTTTTTTGACCTCTATTTTTTCATGATTTTCATGAAAATTTGAATGGTCAAAATTATTACATTTTGTAACTATTTTGTCTATTTTTAATTATTTTGTAACCAATTGGACGATTTTTACGAATTTTTATCAATAAAGTGTAATTTTACCAGATTTTAATGATTTTTTCACATCAATAACCCTTTGATTGTAACTTCCCACCCATTTTGCCAATGGGCTTTTAAGTTCTTCAATAAATTCGCCGTCTACAAGAACATCGACGCTACTAAAATCATCAAACTGATTTACTTCTTCATAATTATATCCCGTATAAATCCAAATTGTCTTTTTCGGAAACCTTTTCTTAATATTTTTACAAAACTGAAATAGTTGCTCGGCATTTTTTGGGAATAGAGGGTCTCCACCAGTGAATGTTACGCCAGAACACCAGTCTTGTTGTAGTGCTTCGTAAATTATTTTCTGCTGTAACTCGCCAAATTCATCGCCAAAGTTTTCGTCCCATGTTTCTGGATTAAAACAATTCTTACAATGATGATTACAACCAGTTAGCCAAACTACGCATCGAAGCCCATCGCCATTATTCATATTACAAGTATCAATTTTTACATAGTTCATCACATAGACTTCCTATCTTTAAATTCTGCAAGCTTATGGTCAGCATACATAGTTCTTCCTTTAACCTTAGAGTATCCAAGATAACCATTCATGCGTTCAATTCTTGTAATATTTTTGCTTCCACATTTAGGACATTCATCTTTATCAATAAAAGACGCACCACAATCTTCACAGTAGTCAAGCTGAAGATTTATGCCCTCATAAAATCCCATCTTCATTGCTCTACGAATAAGCGTTTTCATGGCTTCAACATTGTAGTCTGTTGTATATCGACAATACTGAATATTGCCACCATTGCAAAGATGGAACATTGGATATTCAATATCCTGTTTTTGAATTGGACTTATATCTTCCCATACTCCACAGTGGAACGAATTGCTTGTATATGGTCTATCTGAAACGCCCTTTACTATGCCATATTTTTTACGGAATTGTTCTACTTGAAGTCCAGAAAGCGATTCTGCTGGCGTTCCATAAATTGCGTACAGAATATTATCTTCTTTTTTATATTTATTAGCGTATTCATTAATAAATTTAAGGACTTCAATAGCAAATGTATTATCCTCTGCAATTGTTTTTCCGCAATACATAACGCTTGCTTCATTCAATGCGGTAATGCCAAAACTCATAGTCATTGGTCTAAGAAAATCTTCTCCAAGTTCTTGTTCTGGGTCAAGATTGCCATTTAAGAAGCCACCTTGACAAAATCCAAGAGGGTTTGTACCAGCCTTTTTATGCGACAAATAACTAAAAGTTCTTTTATGAATGGCACGACACATACCAAGATAATATGTTAAAACTTCATAAAAATCACGATTTTCTTGTTGTGCTTTAGCAACAATCATAGGAAAATGAAGAGAAATTGCTCCTAAATTGAAACGACCCTCATAAATAGGTTTATCATTTTCATCAGCAGGTTCCATTCCGCCATGTTCATACCATGGGCTTAGATTAGCGCGGCAACCCATCCTTGAAATGGTTACACCATATTTTTTATAAATACTTGGTCCATAACCGTCACCAGTACAGGAAATATAATCAGGATACATCGCTTTTCTTGAACAATCAATTGCTTCATTAAAAAGCCATTCAAGTTCTTTCCCTTCGCCATGTAAATTTTCATCATAAAAGAAGCTTAGTTTTGGAAATAATACTGGATGTTTAAATCCTTGCTTTCCTTGTCCATTTTTCCTTACTTTCATACATACAGAAGAAAGCATTGACTCATATCTGTCAGCACCAAGACCAAAAGAAACGCTTGTAAAAGGATAATCGCCACGACTTGAAGCAACAGAGTTAAATTTCATCTCCCAACCTTGGAAGCCTTGTTCCGCATCTCTTGTTACTTTTTCAAATGCCCATTTATCGGCGTCTTCAAAAATGCCATTTGGTACAAGAGAAAAATATTCATGCATATAACTGTCGTGACTCATTTTGGCATATGGAGCAAGCAGTTTATCTATTTCAGAAATGGAATATCCACCATACTGACAAGCAGCCATATTCATTGCTATATCAGCAATTAAATCAAATGCAACATCTAAAGACTTCGGTTCTTGGTAATCAAGATTACCCATTACAAAACCATCTTTAAGTATTGTTCTAATATCAGCCAAACAACAATTCATACTATCAAGTCTACTACCACGGTCATGAATGTAGATGTATCCATCAGACATTGCTTTTTTTTCTTCTTTAGTAAGAAAGAATTTTTTATATAATTCGCTATTAAGCTCATTATAAACAATTGCTTTTTGTGTTGTAACCAAAGCAGAATCGGCATTAGCATTACTTCTATCGCCTATAAAATTCAAAGAAAGTTTTTTGTTATAGACCCTATCAAGCATAGAAGCAAAAGCAGATTTATTATCACGATATTCTCTGTAAGACTTTGCGACTACTGGATTTACATTATCCAAAGCACATTCAACCATGTTGTGAATTGTAGAAACTGGAACTGGCACTTCATTATACTGTAACTGTCTTTTTACAGTAGAAACAACCTTGCTTTCATCTTTATCAGTTAATACTACGCAAACTCTTTCAGCACTTTTTTCAATTGCCTTTTTGATTTTATTTCCATCAAAATCTTCTACATTGCCATTTTTTTTGACAATCTTAATCAGAAAGTACCACTCCTTATTCTTCGATTTCAATATAATCAACACAGCCGCAATTATTACAAACAAGCTTAATTGTTTTATTGTCAACTATGTAAAAATTAACATCATCAGAATCACATAATACACAAGTAGACTCAAAATCAAATAAATCACTTACAATCAATCTAAACCCCCATTTCTGTGTAAATTTTCTTTAGTGTAGTCGTATTATATCATACCCTAAAGCAAAAATCAACACCCTAAATGTTAAATATTTGTAAATTCTTAAAAATATTACATTAATTGGTAAATTATGGAAATAATGCGAATACTTGACAAGTATATTAATATATGCTATACTCTAAGCAGTATTAATAATAATATTTTATAT
>ERZ1035027.601-NODE-601-length-19834-cov-6.998483_pt1 | contig 19834 bp, 15 predicted proteins | sample MGYA00520604_ERZ1035027 | MGnify/ENA primary metagenome ERZ1035027 (study PRJEB33766, sample SAMN09781743) | gut metagenome | biome: gut microbiome | host: Homo sapiens | place: Madagascar | study: EMG produced TPA metagenomics assembly of the PRJNA485056 data set...
ATTATTTAACTTAATTGCTATTCATTTCAATTATTATTTGCCAAATTTTTCAGAGATAAAACCGTTAGTTAAATTATTACCAATAGTTTCAATAAATACACTGTCATTAACCGCTAATTGAACCCCAGATTTATTTAAAAATCTAAACTCACACATTTCATAGCATGGAATTTTTACTTTAACTTTACCATCTTCAAAGCCTGTAACAATCGCAGCATATTTATATACGATATTAGAACTATGTGTTTTCATATATCTTTCAATTCGTTCATCTATAATTTTGAAAAAATTATTTGAAGTATTATCATTCATATTATCACCGCCCTATATTAAGTATCAGAGGATGTTGACGGAGTATATTCCCAATAAGGCAGTTCCGCAACATTACAAGCAGAAATTGACATAGAACCTGAAAAATCTAAAGGAATTGTAATACTATTAACAACAAATCTTTGTGTTTCAAAATTATAATATTCGTCTGTAATTTCAATAACCTCATTAGGTTGAATATGAGGAAGTAAAGATGATTCAAATTCAAAAGATTGCTGTACAATAGAATTTTGTCTTAATTTCAATTCGGCATAATCTTTCGCCCTATCATCATTGTAAATACTCGATGATTCAATATAAATAGGTTTTTCACCTATAAGATAAATATTAGTATTGGACTTAGGATTATAGTTTTTAGCCGTATAAGTGTAAGTCATATCGTTAATATTATTTCCTACAACTTTGACAACATTATAAACATCTGTTGTATTATAAGATAAAGTTCCGCTGTTTTCATTTAAATATTCGGTGTATTTATCTGAAAAACTCCACACGGCAGACTTATCTTCATAAAACATATCCAAAGTACCACCTGAAACATTAAGCCTGCCTTCGGTGTCGTAATATATATCACAGCCTAAACTATTTGCTATTTCAATAAATAATTCTCCCATATAAGATTCTGGTGCTTTGTTTAAGTCATAAGGCATAATTTCAGAATTATATCTTCTATCCAACCTTGGTTCTATTGGGTCAATAACATACCCATTTCCTAAAGGCAATTTCAAAGTATCTTTAAGTGCTTTATAGGTATTAGTATCTGAATGAATAACATATGTTCCATCTAATTGGTTGTAACCACTTTCACTACCCAAAAAACCAAATTTATCTACACCAGAAATAGATACTGTTTTAGTAATTTTATTTACAGTCGGATTAGTTGTTAAATACACCCCTTGGCTAAACCAATAAATATCTCCATTATTAATATCTTTTAAACCAACATATATTTTAAATTTACTATTTATCCAAAATATATTATTGTATGGGTCTGGGGTATATTTACCACTACTGTTATCTAAAGTCAAAGAACAACTTCTCCACAATCCTTGTTGGTAATTCACTGAAATAGAACTACTACTATCTGTTAAAATATCTTCTTGTATTTCCCCGATTACATTTTCGTTCCAGTCTAATAATTCAACTTTAATTTGTGGTAAAATAATAGGTTGTTGTGCTACTTTTTTATATTTTTCATTTACAATGTTGTAATATTCCATAGTTATTCACCACCTATTTCCCTTACAGAAATATTATCAACATTCCCAATCTCTGTAAATGAAAATGAAATAGTAGTAGGTTGTTCGGGAAGTTCATCATTGTAATTTCTGTAAGGGTTATCAGATATTGCTACCTTATAAATCATACCCTTACGGTCTTTCAACAAGCAGGTTTTACCGCTACCAACAAAATTATTCCATGCCTTAATTCTCTCTACTGTATCATTAAAAACATAATCGTCTAAATTACTATTAAATTCATGCTTTATAGGAATAACATTTCCCAAATAGCAAGACAAGCTACCTGTTGCAAAATTATTATTACCCGTTACAATTTTAGGGTATTTATTTGCAGTATACAAAATATTGGTAGAGATATTTTGAATAATATCTTCTGAGGTTACTTCTAATTGTAAAATCCATATATCTTCAGGAATATATATATTGGGTTCTATTTCTTTAATTGATATTAAAGACCAATCGAACCAATCTGTTGTAATAGCACTGCCAGTAGAAGCTACTCCTAATTCTTTTTCTGTAATAGGAATAATAATATAAGTATATTGCGTATTGTTGGCAACCAAATAATCTACAATTTTTCTACAATTTTTGTCTACTTCAGCAACTTTGTGCAATTTACTTTCTCCTTTTTGCTGTCTATAAATAGTATAGCCCAACAATGGGGAAGATAGGTTTTTAATAGAACTTGAATAAAGCAAACCATCATCATATGTGCATAATATTTTTAAATTATCATCGTCATTCCATGTGGGAATATAATATCTGTTTGTAGCATTAATGTTTTTATTACCTATATTGATTTCATCTATGTTTTTGTCAAAATACATAAAATAATCTATATTCAAATAGCTATTAAATGTGATATTTTTAAAACTCATAATTGGCTGTTTTCACTTCCTTTCTTACAGAAAAAATAATATTATATTAATTTTACGCATTACTGTCTACTACTGTATCACCTCTAACAAGAAGTAAGACAGGAACGTCTACAGTAGGAATATCTCCCATAGCTTTCAACTCAATAGAACCTGCTGTTTGTGTGCCACCAATAATGTTAGCAGACTGCAAGGCTTCAAATTGTTCGTCTGTTATAGTCGAAACAGGGTATAATTCTACTACATTAGTTGCCGTAATAGCAGAATTTGTTATAATGTACTTTTTATTTGACCAATTTGAACCCAAAAGAGTAGTGGTAATTTTTTTAGTAACACTACTTTCAGCTACGGCTTCACCAGTTGCAATAATGGTAATACTTTTATTGTTATTGTCAGTAGAAATTTGAATACCAGTACCACCCAAGATGTCAATATTACCCGTACTGTTTGAAATCTCACAGATACTACAAATAGAACCATTTTCACTATCTACTTTAGAATTGATATATTCTTTGTTATAAACATTAATTTGTTCTGCTGTAACTTCATGAGGATTATTTTTATTATTTTTATGAGAATTAAAATCTTGTCCTATTTGTTCTACTATTTGATTATCGTTATTAAAATCATCCATAACAGGTTTATCTGTTTCAATCCACTTATTAAAACCTAAAGCAGTTTTATTTGTGCTTGCCAAAAATATCATCTCCCTTCTACTTGTGGTGATTATGACTGTTTAAACAAATTAGTTTCATTAAATCTATCCCAAGATTGAACTTTTGCATTAAATTCATTCCATGTAGGATTAGCTTTATTAAATTCTTCCCATGTTGCTTGATAACTCATAGGATATACTCTTGCGTAAAACTGTTCATTATAGGTAAACCCTTTAAAGTTTAATACAAACAAAAACCAATCATATTTTAAATCATATTGGTCTATACTTGTTGAGAAATAAGGCGTAGGGATAACTGGTATGCCAAAGCTGAATGTTCCGTCTTTGTAACCAATCTCAAAACAATGTGAAACTGTATATATGCTTCCGTTATTATTTTGATAGTTAAAATTTTCACAAAGTCTTAATTGCACTTTTAAAGGCTTTTTATTTTCTATATAATCTATTTCCCATAAAGGAACTGATTTGTATGCCATGCAACTTTTTCCACCAACCCCAATATAACCACATTTTTCATCTTTTAAATTGCTTTCTTCATTTTTACCTGCCTTAAACGGTTCTAACAATCTTCTTAAATTTACCTTAAACATAATAGTAGCATTATCTTTATCTATAATTAAGTCTTGGTTATTTAAATTGTTATAAGTTAAAGTAGTGTTTTCACCAGTTTGTAAACAATTACTACCAATAAAAGGATAGTCTTGTTTAAAATCAGCACTGCCAACAAGGGTAGGGAATGATTGTCTATTTTCCAACCAGCTTATATTGATTGCTTGTTTTTCGTAGTCTATTTCTAAATCAGGTGAAAGTTCATTGTTAGGAGTAGTATATTCTACAAAAAATGTTTGACCTGTACTTTTTATCAAAACATTTTTATCTGTCATAATCGTGAGTTGAACGACATATCCTGCTTTTTCACCAACAAAACCATCATAGGAAAATTTTGTATTTGAACTATATATTTTACCCGTGCTGTAAATAAGTTCGCTATTTTCATCCCATTCAACAGTTTCTGTTTCTTCGTTGTTCTCATTAACTGTTGTAACAATATTACCTTTATAAATATTGAATTGATGGTATTTAATATTTTGTTGGTATGTATTAACCTCTGCTTCAAATGAACATTTTCTTGAATTTAAAATATAATTAGATTCAGATGTTTTTTCTGTATCATTCTTGTAAAGATAAGTAGTGATAGTAGGCTGTCTATGAGCATAAAAATAATAGGGTGGACTTTTGATAACATCTTTACAAAGCATAAAAGTATTATCTTTTTCAATATCAAAATCAAATGCAGATTCTAATGTAATAGTAACTTTCTGATAATCAAAAACTTGAACAGTTTTTTTTGTTCCATCTTCTTGTGTTTGTTCTTCATCTTTATAAACAATCTCACCTTTGGAAACACTAATTACTTTTTTTACCTCGGTAATAGAAATTGGATTATTTGACAATGTTTCATCAAAATAATATAAGTACATATGTCCAGAATTAACTAAATTTACTGGTTTTGTTGAATAAAAATTAAAATCTTTATTATAGCATTTTAATACAATTTGAGTTGTACCAGTTTCTTTAGAATAATCTTCAAAACTTAATAAATTTTCGTTAAGCTTTATGTCGTATAAAGAAATATAGCTGTTTATACAATTTTTAAAATTAGGTAATCCAAAGTATAAATACCACCATCTTTCGTTGTACGAATTATTGTTTCCTGTCCACGGTGCGTTTTCTTTTGTAAATTTATATTTTAATGTATCTCCATTATAAACAGGATTCTCCAATACTACATTAAATAAATTTTCTGTATCATCAAAACTTGTAATATCTACAATGCCAATAACATATTGTTCTAACTTATCTCCTTGAAACGTAAAGGAAAAATCTACATCATTTTTAAAATCTATTACTGTATTATTAGGACTAACATTAATAGGTTGTCTTATTATTTTAATCACATCCTTTCCTATTAATTTTTTGTAATAATATTAAACTTCACTTAAAGTGATACTATAAGTATAAAAATCACTACCGCTATTTCTACCAGTAACTTCTATACTGATTTTAACAGGTTTCGTAATTCCTGTAATTTTACAAATATATAATCCACCTGTTGTAGTAGAAGTACTATTGTATTTTGTTTGATTAACAATAGATGCTTCTTCAGGATAAGCGTTTGATTTTAATATAAAATGAATATTTTCATAAGAAGTTGTATTATGCCCCTGACAAATAATACAAATTAAACCATTACTATCTGTAAAAGCTGTTCTTATACCATCTGTAGGGTAGTTATAGGAAGATGTGGCATAAGTACCTGATACAGCTAATTCGCCCGATACTAAATTTTTACTATAACCCTCAACTTCTGTAACACTATCTGCAACAATTAATTCTTCTGCATTTCTAATAACTTTATTATTGCTATTTAATTGAGCAATAGGTAATGTTTCAGAGCCAATAGTAATTCTCGGCATACTATCTATTTCATCTATTTTATCAGGATATGTACTAAATTTATTAGTAACATCAGTTACGTTCATTTGAATTAATGCTTTTTTAATATTTGTTTTAGCAGATAAAATTTTATCTAAATAACTTTGAATTTTATTAACCAATTATACCACCTCACTTATACTTATAGTTGTAGCAATATAATTTGAATTTAAACTACCACTTGCGGTTCTACCTCTTGCTAAAGAAATATCTATATTGTATTTTTTGTCCTGTGGTACAGTAAATTTGTAAACTGCAATAATTGAAGTTGAAGAACTACTATTATAAGTAGCTTGGTATTTAGTACCCTTGTCATAGCTCACATCTGTAATAGCTGTAGATAATTTAGGTTCGTTGTAATAACGAGAGGTTACATTAATTGTATTAATTAAATACAACGAACCATCATTATAGCAGATAACTTCATAATCATTTTTAGATATTTTAGCTGCATCAGTACTACTTAAACCCGTAGAACTATTGGTATCAATCGTAAATGTTCCAATTTGGGCATATTTTTTAAGCCAACCTTTAACACTTGTTACCTTATCAGAAGGAATAATTTTATTAGTTACACTTTTATGTGTATATGTACTATTAGAGTTTTTTGTATATAATTTATTACCTGTAGTTGTAACAGATACATTGCCACTTGAATCTTCCATAAGTTCTCTGGTAATGTTTTTTATTTTATCTGCATATTCAGATAATTTATTATCAGACGTTGTAGCTACATTATAAGAAATTAATTTAGCTTTAATTTGCTCTTTAATCATTTTAATTGTATTTAATTTCTCAATCAATCCCAAGATTATTCACCTCCTAAAATATCATCAACTGTAGCAGAGTAATCTAAAATATTAGTATTGCTGGAAATGTACAAAGTACTTCCTTTATACTTATAACTATTACCTGCACTACTTGTAATTTTCTCAAGTGCAGGTACTAATGTTTTAGTGGTGGTTGTAGTAGATAAAGGGTAGGTAAAATAAGTAAAATTAGTAGTTCCAGATGTCAAATTGTCTCCTATTAAAAAGTTACCATTACCATCACTACAAATGTAATTACCTGAAAGATTGTCATTGTTTATTTTTGACCATGAATTATTTGCAAAATCAAATATCCAAATTCCTCTACCTGTTATAATAAATAGTGAATTTAAAGTAATATCAACACATAAATCATAAAATTCACTTATACCAGCACTGGGATAATTAATTTCTGTCCATGTATTATCTGAAATATTCCATTTATATATGTAAGAACTTGAAAGAAAATAATATTGTCCATTAGCAAAATCATAAACAGCTTTAGTCCATAGAATACCACTATCATCAAGTATTAATAAGTGAGTCATATCACCATTGCCAAAATGATAACAACCAGGAGTATTATTAATTATGCCATCTCTAACCCATGAAGGATTACTAATAGCAGTAGAATTGATTAAATTCCAGTCAGCGGAACTTATTGCTGTGGTTAATTCTCCTTCATACTGATAAATACCATTTGAAGTTTGAAGTGTAATTATATTAATATCAGGAGTTACGGTTATCCAATATAATATACCATTAGGCAAGTGGTCAGTACCGCTAATAGAAAAATTTCCATTATTCTGAGAGTATACTATAATATCATTACCAGATATATAATAATATGCACTATTAACATAATCGCAAGCAATTTGTCCACTTGTTATAGGAGGACAATCCATATTTTTAACTAATTGATTATCTTGTAAATGATAACTTGCAACAGCACCTGCACCATTCGCTATGGGTGTATAAGTAAAAAATATTCCATTACCATCAATACTGCAAATAATATCTTTTGTATCCACAGGTGCCGTAGTGTTGTAACGAGGTTTTTCAACAGTAGTTGAAGTTCTGTAAGTGGCTTTAGGTGCTACGCTACCAGGAACTGTATTAAATAATGGCATACTATAACACCTCCCCTGTAATTTCTTGCAATAATGTTTCTAACTTACTATTATTTTCTAAATTATATACCTCTGTATAATCTGAAATATAAATTTCATCTCCTAAACAATTCCAATCTTTATCAGTATTGGAAGTGTCCGTATATATATGTTTTTCAATTAATTTTACTTTTGTTCCATCAGAATCTTTAACGGTAGGAATACCACCACTACCGCCTGAATTACTTACTTTCAAAGGCAAATTTAGCACTTCCTTTCTATAAAAATCATTACATAGGTTAAGTATCTTTTCTTTTTACCAAAACAACAGGAATATCTATAGTAGGAACATCTCCCATAGCTTTCAACTCAATAGAACCTGTTGTTTGTGTACCACCAATAATATTAGCTGACTGTAAAGCTTCAAATTGCTCATTTGTAATAGTCGGAGCAGGGTACAATTCAATTATGGTGCTTGTCGTAATATCGCTACTTGAATATGTGTAAATATTATTTGACCAACCAGTAGAATAAAGAGTTTCTACAATACTTGAACTTTTCTTTGAATACAAATAATCAGCATAATCTTTGTCGGGAACAATACAACCATTAACTGTCAAAGCCGTTCCCTTAAAATCATCTGCGATTGAAGAAATAGTTATATCAGCCTTTGTTTCTGTTGAGTGCAATTTAATTTGGTTGAATGTTTTAGTGCCTGCAACAGCTTCATTACCTGTTAAATGAACAACTTGATTATTATCCGCTTTAGTATCAAATATAATCTTAATGCCATTTAAAATATCTTGTATTCGTAAATCGCTAATAAATTTTTTCAAGAAAACACCTCCTTAAAAAATAAAAAATAAGAGAGTAATTTTATATTACTCTCTTATTTTTAACTTTAAATATTGCTTGAAATATCTAAGAGTTACTCACCAAAATCATAGGAACTACCAAAAACATTTGTCAGCATTGTAGCAACTTCATTGTTTGTCATTTCTGCCAAATTAGAAGTGTTATAATAACCATCCAAATCTACAGTTGTATCACCGATTTTTTCAAAAGCATTGTTGATGTACATATATTCAAAGCAGACGTTATTTGTTTCTGTATCAGCTTTAGGAACAAAATATACAACTTTTGCATTGGGGTTTTGAATAGTAGGAACTCTTGTTTCTGCATCGTATTCACCTTCAACGCACAAATGTGTAGTATCGGCAGTAGAAACAGCAGTAATTTTACCTTCCAATTCTTCAACTTTACTATTAACATATGTAACATCTGCTTTATTTGTATCAGAGGGGTGTTTGTGGTCGGCACGGGCGTAATCTTTGCTTGTGCCAGCAGCACCGACACCATCCATCAACGGTGTTTTATCAGAAGCAGCAGCAGCTTCGGGAAGGTCAGCCAAAGTAATATACTTAGCATCGTTTTCAAACTCAGATACTTTAGTAGGTACATTTGTCAAGTCTGTGTATTTACCAGAGGTAGCAACAGTAGACAAACCAGTAATCATAGTGGCAGGATGGCTTTCTGGATGTGTGTAATTTTCCAAACCTGCAAGTTTGGTTTTTTCTTCGGTTGTAAAGTCGTTAGTAGAAAGACCTTTGCCTTCAACTTTGTCAACTTTACCAGAAATATCTTGATGTTGAGTCAGATATTTAGAGTCATTTTCCAATTCAGATACTTTAGTAGGAATAAGAATGTTTGCTTTACGAGTAGCAGAATCTACCGCAATATCTTCACCGTTTTTCTGTAAACCAATAATAGTATTCTTTTCTGCATCGACAGGAGCGTGAGCAGCTTGACTATGAGTATAAGCAGTATCATAATTAGCTTTAAGTTCATTTGTCAAGTCATTAGAGATAGTAGGTTTACCATCCAAATCTTCATATTTGCCAGATGTGGCTACTGTAGCCAAACCAGTAATCATAGTGGCGGGGTGTGTTTCAGGGTGTGTATAGTTTTCAAGACCTGCAAGTTTAGTTTTTTCTTCGTTTGTAAAGTCGTTGGTAGAAAGACCTTTACCCTCTACTTGTTTGACAAACACAGAAGAAAGACCTTCTAAGACTGTTTGTAAATTTTTATTACTAACAAATTTCTGTTGTACCATAAATTTCAACCTCCAAATATTTCATTAAATAATTGATTAACTTCTTCGTCCGACATTGTTACAAAACCAAGGTCTGTTAAATCTATATCGCCATTTAACTCAACCCCGTTAATTTTAGGCTTATTTTTCAAGCCGTAATAATCATCTTCATCTGGTAAATCTTTCCACAAATCTATACCATTACCAATTTTGAGAATTTTGTTATCCGTATCGTATCCAGACTCTCCATCTTTCAAAACATAAGTACTCTTTGCCCAATTTTCAGCAGTATCTTGACGAGGTAATAGTATAATATTTTCAAGATTTATTTTACTCACTGCTACCACCTCCACTAATACTTGTCAGATTGTAAATATTAGTACCGACAATATGATAGTCATTATCATTTTCATTCCAAGAATACAAAATGTCATTTTTAGTATCGACATACAAAGCATTAGCACTGCCAGTTTCAGGAAATGCTTCTTTATTGTCATATTTATAAATTCCACTTCCCGAACCGCCAATACGAACTATATCACCAATAACTCCATTATCCCCAACTAAGCTTAAATCGCCTGTTTCACTGTTGTAAGCAAGATTTTTAACCATATTTTCAGAAATATTGGCTACATCTCTTTCTAACTTGTCAAGTTGGTCATATTCTTTTGAGTCTAAATAATCTGCAATATCCTTTTGTTTATATATCCGAATAAAAGTAGAGCCTGTTTTAAGAATTTCCTCATCTGCTGTATTGGTAATACTTAACCACAATTCAATCTCACCTTTAAGTTCGGTAAATTTTAATTTGATAGGATATACATACTGCAAATAACCCTTGTATTCATCTGTAAGACGAATTAGATTTTCTTCCGAACCAATTTCATTCGGTAAAACATATCGCAACTTTACATTACAATCTTTAAACACTACATCTTCATAAGTTTGAGGTAATAAAAAGAGTAGTGAATCAACATTGTCCTCATATTGATAAATGGTTCTTTTTTCTGTTTGTCTTAATGATTTATCTTCATTAAACTTAATAATATACATTAAAAACAACCACATCCTTTCTATACCAACATAAAACCATAATACAAAAACTTTCATTCCAACTATTTATATTCCACACATTGGTTAGCAGTAAAATAATATATTTTTATATGTAAAAAGTACTGTTGGAACTAAACAATATTAACAACAATATTGAATAAAACCAACAGTACTTGTTTCTGTATATGTGTTTTTATTTATGTTTATTTTTTTATAGTTTACTTTTTATAATTTATTTTTATATCTTTCAACAAGGCATCAAAATTATCAGCATTAGAAACAATTTGTCCTATGCGAATATTGACACTGTTATTTTCAGAAATAGTAGTGTTATTTTGAGGTACGTTAAAGCCTTTAGAAAAAGAATTAATGTTTTTTAACAAAGCAGATGGAGTAGTGGATGCCCATTTCCAAATATTCTTTGTTAAATCAGCAGGAATAACACCATCTCCGTTTTCAAGATATGTATATCTGCCTTTCTGGGGATTTCTAATAATTAATTCAGAACCTAATTCATCTACATTATACAAACCTTTTGTAGCGGACAAAGTACCAGTTGCTGCTTTTTTTTCTTTCCAAACTTTTTCAGCACCGCTATCAGTAGCACCATTTTCTCTTGCTTTTTTACCTGCTTCAATAGCGGCTTTCTTTTCCGCATCTGTTTTGGCTTTTCCGTAATCTTCTTGTGCTTTTTTTAAATCTCTGTCTGCTTGGGAAATACCAGAACTTGAACCGCCAGATGAGCCACCAGACGAACCGCCTTTAGAATTACCAGACCCAGAGCCAGAATTTGATTTGACATTATAACCAGTATCTTCTTGAAATGCTTTTAATGCACTATTATAATCTTTTCCGTCTTTATAATATATCTGACTACTGCCATCTTTCCGAGTAACCATAATATTGCCAGTAGACGGATTATAAGCATATTCACTACCAGAACCGCCTTTTTTATAAATAGTATTTGAGGAACTGCTATTAGAACCGCCAGTATTATATTTCTTTTCTGCTTCAGCTTCGGCATTTTTAAACCCGTTTTGAATTTGTTTATAATTATCTTGTCCTGGTTCGGCATAAGTCCATGTTTTACCACCATCGGTACTCATACCAAAATTACCAGTAGTAGGGTTGTACACATACCTTGTACCGTTACTATCTACGGCATAATACTTACCGTCAGACCATTTAGTTTTACCAGTTGCTTCTTCTACAAGTTGGTCAAAATCTACAATATTGTCTAAACCAATATTACCAGCCGCCATACCAATAAGTTGTATAGCTTCTGCTGCTGTGAAACCAAATTTTTGTAAAATATCTGTGGCTTTAGCCATATATTCGGTTTGTTTATCTTGTGCATTTTGCCAACTCTTAGAAGATTTAGCCATCTTGTCATAGTTCTTTCTAAGGTCGTTAAGCAAAAATTCTGTATCATCGTTTACGCCGTCAAGAACTCGTTTAACAAAATCCTCGCCCTCTTTGGCTATAACTTCTTCTCTGTCTTGTGCTTTTTGCCATTCATCGGGTATTTCTTGAATTTTATCTTGATATTTTTGAAGTTTCTCAATTTCTTTTTCAATATCATCTATTTCTTTTTCTTTTAAGTAATCGTCTAAATTCTTTTGTGCTTCTTTAATATCTTTTTGATTAGATTCCCATACCCAACCTTTATCCTCATAATAAACTCTAACATTTTTCTGTTTTCTGGCGTTTTCTAATTTTTGTCTTAATTCTTCAAGTTCGTTTTCTTTTTCTTTCTCTTTGTTGGCTTCTTCTAAAGCTTTTTTCTTTTCCTCTAACTTTTCAATTTCATCATCAATAATATCACTTGCAACACTAATAACTTGTTCTTGATAATCTAAATCTCTTTCAGCAATATCTTTAAACTCGTCAAACATTTTTTGATAAATTTCTTCTATTGCTTCTTCGGCTTCCCACCAATCTTTAATACATTGCTGTACCATTTCATGGTTTTCATCACCGAATTTTTCTCTGTAATATTTTGCTTTTTCGTGTGCTTCTTTTTGTATGTCTTGATATTCGGAAATTATTTGATACCTACTAAGAGTAGTAGCCGCAATGCTATTATCTTCATTAAGTTTAGTCCGCAATCTCAAAGTAGCATCTACTTGTTTTTCTAAAAGATATATTTCATTTTTTCTGTTTTCTTGTCTTTCATTGTAAAGGTCTTTTTCTAATTCGTAAAGTTCTTCTTCAACAGACCATGCCGCATCTTGATATTCAGATTTATCTTTATAATATTTTTCGTAAAGTTTTGTTAATTCTTCATAATATTTTTGATTGGATATTTTATCCATTTTTCTTTGATGGTCTAATTTCTTACGTTCTTTTTCAAATTCATCAGATGTCTTAGAAGTATCAGATTTAGAACTGTTGCCAGATTTAGAATTACCACCAGAAGATTTAGAACTACCAGAGGATTTAGACGAACCAGAACCACTATCAGAAGATGATTTAGAATTATTAGAACCATTAGAAGAAGAATCAGAGTTACCTGATAAATCATAATTTTTACCTTTAGCAAAAGCAGTACCTTCAGCTAAAGCACTACCGTATAGTTTTCCACGTTTTTTACCATGTGTAATTTCACCATTTTTTAATATTTGTTCAGTTTGAACATGGTTAAATATAATATCGTCTTTTTGATAATGGAACATTTCAGCACCATTATCTCCAATAGTAAAAAACCTACCATTACGCACAACTAATTCCTTGCCTAATTCTCCAACTAAAGCATTGCCAGATTTTTTTGTTCCCCATGTACCATTCTTAAAAGCTGTGCCATTTGCATTAGCAGTACCGTTTGCTTTAGTAACTCCTAAAACAGCAGAAGCAAAATTAGCACCTGCGTTTTGGTATACAAGGTCTACATACTGTTTTGCATTAGGGGTAATTTTATCTTTAATAGTAGATTTATCATAAGTATATGTAACCCCTTGTGTGGCAGTCGTTGCAATTTTTTTAGCCGCCGTTGATAAATCAGTTGCCAATTGAACAGGTTGTGTAGCAGGGGGTAAATCTACATTCTCTACTTCCCCGTCTTGAACAACAGGAGTTACAGGCAAATCAATAGGAGAAATCATATCGTTCACATTAAAATTTTGGTCTATTTCTGGAATAACTTTTACCTTTTGTTCACCTTTTTCGTTTCCTAATGCAAAAGATTTACCAGCATTAAATATATTTCCAGAATTATTGGTTTTATTTTCAGAAAAAAGTTTTTCACGACTTTCTTCTTTAACAAATTCAACCGCAATTTGTACTTTGCCATCTTTGAACATTTGTATAATTTCTTCTGGTGAAGCATTTTCATCAATACCAAATTTTATTTTTTCTGTTTCTGGTAAATTTTTAATTGTTTCAGCTAACTCATTCACTTTTTGTTGTGATTCTTCTACGTCTACTCCTAATTTTAAATTATTTACAGCACCTTGCATATCTCGCACAGCAAAGAAAGCTTCGGCTTTATGCCATCCATCACCTTCTATATCAGAAATATCTAAATTCATAAAATTAGCAGGACGATTTTCAAAGCCACCATTATTATCTAATTCATTTCTTTTAATGACTAATTGGTTTAATAAATCATTGGCTTGTTGTAATTTTTCAGTTTTAACATCAATAGGAATAGTAGAGTCTTTTTCTATCTTTTCTTTTGCCAGTTGTACATCTTGATAAGCATTTAAAACTTGTTGATAATCGCTTGTATCAAGCTGCTCTGGATTAAAATGCAACCCCAATCCATCTTGTTGTTCTGCCGTACCAATCTTTACCTCAACATTAGCGGTAACTTCTTTATTATCAAGATTATTTTCAATATCAGTTTCAGCTTGCGAAGTGTCAGCACCTACTTTTACAACAGAAGTAGGGTTACCGTTTTCGTCAGCAAATGCCAAATTTCCTGTTTTAGTATCAATAGTAAGCTTGCCGCCATTTTCATTTAGCCAGTTAATAAAATCGGTAACTTCATTTTCTTCGACATTAAAACCAAGATTAAACAATAAATCTTTATCTTGTTGAGATAGTTTATCATATAAATCTGTAACTTTTTTATATGCATCACTTTTATCTACATCCGTAGCTGTCGTGTCAAGAAATATTTTTTGGTACTCATTATACTTGGTAATAATATCATTTACTGAATTTTGTAATGATTTAGTTTCATCATTGCTATTTTCAGTATCAGTAGTCCATTCAGGTCTTACTTTAACTTTAGGTCTAACAACTACTTCTCCATTTTCATCAACGGTAATAATGCTTTCTTCTATTTTTTGTTTTAATTCTGCTATTTGTGCATAAATATCTTTTTCGTTCCATTCATCAATATTAATACCAAGACTAATCATAAACTCATCAGACAAATCATCTTCATTAATAATATTCATTATCTGATTATAATCATTTTTAGCAGCGTCAATTTCAGAAGTATCTGCACCAATTTTAATTAAATATTCAACATAATTAGCTGCATTATACCAATCTTGAAACAAACCTAATGTCTCTTTATTATCTTCTGTTAAAGCAGAACTTTCAACATCAATTTGCAAAAGCATAGGGGCAGACAACTGTTGTTTTTTATAATACAGAGCATCTAAAACAGTGCGAAATTCAGCCGCACCTTCCATGTCCCAATTTATTTTACCATCAGCATTTCTAAATTGGTCTAAAGCATGAATAACTTTATTAAGTTCTTTTTCCGCAATATCGGCAGTCATGGTAAAACCTTTTGACGCATCATCGTTAAATTTAATTACATTAGCAGAATCTAATTTAATTGTTCCATCTTGATTTAATTTTTGAAGTTTAGCTAACGCATCATCTGCTTTTTGAGCATTTACTTCAAGTTCTGCTAAATTATTGTTTAAATCACCACTGAAACTTGTTTTATTTAAAAGTTGTTCGGCTAATTCTAATTGGTCATATATTTGTTGATAATATTGTTTGGTAGTTTCTGAAACACTGTCATCATCTAAATAAGCTTTATAAGCACTTTTAGCCTCGGTTATAGCTTCTTGGAGTTCTATATTATCTTCAAGTGCAGTTTCCATAAGAGATGTTCTATTAGCTATTTCTTTTTGATATTTATTATAATCTTCTGTTGCTGCTTTTTCAGCTATCTTATCGCCTTTAGCGTATGCTTCATTTATTTTACTTTCTGCTTCGCTTGCAAGCAAGGTGTATTTACTAATATCAGCTTGTAATTCTTCTTGATATTTAACTCTATCTTTTGCATATTCAACATATTGCATACTGGGTGATAAATCATCATATTTATCGGTACTACCCCAAGTAAAACTTTTATTAACACCTCTACCAGCTAATCTCAACTCTTTAAAATCACCGTAATCTCCCTTGCCTTTTTTAAATTCATTAATTATTTCTCTGTTATATTTTTTATTTTGGAGATTGGCAATTTGTATCTTTAACTCTAGCTGTCTTTCAAGCTGTTTGTTTTGAGATTCTAAATTAAAAAGAGTAGATTGTTCTTCATCAGACAAATTACCTTTTTCTTTAAGCTGGTTAATTTTAGTTTGATTTTCAGCAATTTGATTTTGGATATTGCTTATATCTGCTTGCGTATTTTCTAAATTTTCTTTAAGATGCTCCGCTCTATGAAGTATATTTTCGTCAAAAGTTTTCCAAGCCACTTCCCCTATTTTAAGCAACGCAGTAAAAGCAACCATATAACCCATTGAGGAAAGTAAAGACAAACCAAATCCTTTTGCTCCTTGTCCAAGTCTGCCCATAAAGGTTGCGCTTTTCATTCCTGTTTCATTAAATTTACCTATCTGTTCATTGCTCTTTTTCTGTGCATCGGCAGCTTTATCCGCTTCAGAAGTCAGTTTAGAATAATTGTTAAGCATATTAACCGCAGTTCGTTGAGCAGCCGCAGATGTTTTTTCATCTAAATATTTAGAGGTATCTTCTCTTAAAACTGCTCGAACACCAGCTTGTTTTTGTTCGGTAACACTTTTACCTTCTCTTGCGGCTTTTTGTTCTGCTTCTTCAAATTTAGTGTGATATAAATTATTTAATTCTTTTAACGCCATGGTTTCTTTTTGTGTATTTTCTTTTAATGCTTTACTTTTTGCTATGGTGTCTTTCATTATCCTGTTTGGAGTTAAAGCACCAGTGAACTTTTGCATAGCCAAAGTTCCAAGTCCAATAATAGTAGGCAAACCACCAAATGCTTCAGCTAACTTAGAAACACCTGCAATAATTTTATCTATACCGCTAATTGACCATTTAGCAAAACCATCATTTATAATATTCAAACTTAAACCTTGGAAAGTACTGCTCAACTTAGTAAGTCTACCTTCCATGCTGTCTAAGTATTTTGCATTTTCTTTAGCTGCCGAACCTGCTGAATTTTCAGCGGTAGCAGTAGCTTCAACTGCTTTAGACATATTTATCATTAAAGCATTAAATTTATTACCTTGATGAACGCCACCAACAATTTTAGTCAAATCTGCCTTTTGTAAATCAGACATATTTCCCCAGTTGGCAGCAAATTCGTTCATAATTTGAAATGTTGATTTAAAGGTTTCTCCATCTTCTTGGAAAATATCTACACCAGATGCCTTAAAAATTTGTTGTTGAATTTTTGTAATAGATTCAAAAGTGTCTGTAGCATCTTCTCCCATTTCTTGTAGTTGCCCAGAGGTATTTCTTAAACGCATTGAAATTGTTTTCAAAGCTGTACCAACCTCATCTGGATTTTGAACAATTTCATTCATTGCAGCAATTAAACCAATAGATTCGTCTAATGTATTACCGCCTGCAGCAAGAGAAGAAGCAGAGTTATATAAAGCATCCCCAATGCCCTTTGACGAGATGGCAAAGTTGTTCAATCTGTTACTTTCAGTTTTTATTGCAAAACCTACTGACTATATTTAATAATATAGCGGTTAGTCATTTCTGGCTAACTCTCATATTTCATAATTAATAGGATTATAGTATGAGTTCAGACTATATATTCACCCTCTTTGAACAAACACAAAGTAGGGGAGTAACTTCAATATATATGTTACCATATATATCCTGTAGTCGTTACGGATAAATAGTATTTATAAGAATTGTTTTTATTTCTTCGTCTGTTTGTTTATAATTAAATCTAATTAATTTTATATTATTATTTTTACAATAATTATTTTTTATATTATCTCTTATCTTTACCTTTTCAAAAGATTGTTTTCCACCAAACCATTCAATCGGCTCAAAATGTTGTCTACCATCAAACTCAATTAGACAATATAATTTGTTATCAATATATATTGCAAAATCGAATTTTAAGAAATTACGATATTTACAATCTTCAAACATTACTTGTTCTTTAAAGTTTAAATTCAAAGATTGTAATATATCTGATAATCTTCTTTCTCCTGAAGATTGTACTTTACAACCACAAGAGGTAGTATGGTTACTTAAAACTTTAGCAGGAAGTGCTTCAAATTCCTTACCGCATAAAGGACACAAACATTTCCATATCCAAACCCCGTTTTTATTTTTATATGATTGTTTTATAAGCTTCACACCAGAAGAACTTGTTAAATTTGTATAATCTTTAGTGTTCGCAATACTGGTTTGTTTCTTTTTTAAACAACCACAAGACTTAGTATGCCCTGATACAACATCTGGCTTGGCAACACTGATAATATTCCCACAATCACATAAACAAATTGCTTTTGATGGTTTGGAAGAATAATCTATATCTATGATTAATAATTTATTATATTTTTTACCAATTTCATTACTTCTGTTATGTATACTTCTATAATAATTTGTAAGACAACCACATGAAATAGTATTACTTTTTAATGAATCAACTTGTACAACTATTTCATTACCACAATCACACAAACACTTACAATAAGTTCTAACTCTATTTTTCTTTTTTTGATATATCATTTCTATAACTGTTAAGTGTCCATGTCTTTCTCCAATTAAATTTTTTCTTTTTATTGAATTTTCACCTTATATTTTCTAATTCTTATTAATACTAAATCTTTCCTCGGTCTTAAACATCCCTGTCCTTTAACCGATATAGTTACTAACAATATTATATATTACTATATAATTGGGCAATATTTTTACCCACTTCATTAAATTTATCAACAATTTGCATTGCTCCGTCAGCTTCAACACCAAAAGCTTTCATTGTAGAAATAATACTTTGACTTGCTTCGCCAACATCTGTTAAACCATCACCAACATTTTTATAAATAGTAGCCGCATCTGCTAAATTTGTAGCATCCTCGGTATTATAACCAAGCCTTGCAAAATCAGCAGTAGAATTAACAATATCGCTAATTGTAGTACCAGTTTCTCTTGCTCTTTCTCCTGCATTACTTAAAAATTTACTATATGTAGCATCGGATTCATCTGTTACTTTTCTAAGTTCTGTCATAGCGGCATCTACTTCTTTAACGTTTTGCCACATTTCTTTAACTTTATAAGTAGCCTGCATGATAATATTAGAAATACCGTACCATTGAGTAAACTTTTTGAAACCACTTTTCATAGTTTCACCAAAGGTTTTTGTTTCAAGTCCTGCCGCTTTTACTTCGCTTTTCCATGTTTTTAATTCCTGTTTGGCTTGTCGTACAGCATCAGTTCTCATTGCTTTATCTGGAATAGTGTAGGCTTTAGCCAAATTATTTTGTATATCCTTTAGGTTTTTCATAAAGTCGCTGTTTTTAGATATTTTGGCATTTGTAGTCATATACCTATCTATATCATCAAAATCTTTTTTTAAACCACTTATAGCATGACGGCTATCATTAATAGAATTAACTATTGCATTATTTCTTTTGGCTTTATTTGCAGTTTGTGCATTTTGAACAATTGGAGCAGAACTATTGAAACTTGCTTTTTGCTTTTCTGACATTCGATTATAGTATTTGTCTACTTCTTTCATAGCCTTTTCTGTTTCTTTATTTATATTTTCTAAGGCTGCTTTCTTAGCGTTTATTTGACTTGTTATATCTTTATTTTGTGTTCTTACTTCTAAACCTGCAATCTCATTTTCTAAAGCTAATTGTTGTCTTAAAACAGAATTAAGGTTATTAACCGCATCTCTGTATCCTTTAGTTGTTTTTGCTTTATTAATATCTTGTTTGTTTTTATCTCTTTGGT
>ERZ1035027.603-NODE-603-length-19755-cov-23.387310_pt1 | contig 19755 bp, 36 predicted proteins | sample MGYA00520604_ERZ1035027 | MGnify/ENA primary metagenome ERZ1035027 (study PRJEB33766, sample SAMN09781743) | gut metagenome | biome: gut microbiome | host: Homo sapiens | place: Madagascar | study: EMG produced TPA metagenomics assembly of the PRJNA485056 data...
ATATTTATTTAATAATCTAAAATAATATTTATCGTTCTTTAAATTTGGTCTTGACAAATGATTGCCAATATGTTATAATACTTATAGATGAAAAGGAGGGTTTATATGCTTAGCACTGAAAGACCGCGTTTTCTTGATAAAACAGAAGAAATTTTATCTTTAGAGAAAAATCTTTCTGTTGGAACAGAAATGCGAGATACAGACAGTTCTCTGTTAAATTGTCCATTTTGTGGGTCTAAATGGATTGAAATTGTTAAAATTTTGAATAAATCAAATAAAAATAAATTCTATATTCGCTGTATGAACTGTGGATGCAGAACTAGAAATCAAAACACAATTAAAGACGCTACTGCTCTTTGGAATAGGAGGGTTTAATTATGGGTCGTGAATATAGTTACTGGGAAGAAATCTATAACGCTTATGGAGAAATAGAAAAATGAATGTGTCATAACTGTGGACATACTGTTAATTATACCTCTAACTTTTGTCCCGAATGCGGTCGCGTTATGACTGGTTGCAAAAAAGATAGTAGATACACCATTATATTTAATTATGAAAGGTTTAAGAATTATGACTGAAATGCAGAAACTTGACAAATATCTAACTGAACATAATATCAAACATACCTATAAACGTCGCTGGCCTAATATGGAACAATCCTTCCCTGAATACCGAGAAGGAAAACGTCACGATGGTGGTTATCAGATTACGGCAAATGACGACAACGGGGAGTATCTTTGGGACGCAATTTGCGGTTATGGTAGCTTTGGATTTGAGACTGGCCTAATCGAGATTATGGGGTGCATTGTTCCAGAATGTGTTAGCGACTCTGTAGAAGGTCATCTGACTGCTAATGAAGTAATCGAAAGAATTGAAAAATATTATGCCAGCAATGGGCTGGTTATAAATAATTGAAAGGAAATAGATTAAAATGGATGAGAATAAAAGTTTAGAAATTGCATTAGGTAAGCTATCATTGCAAGAAAATGACGTTATAGTTGTTAAATTTAAATATGGGGACTGCCCTGTCGATAATTTAGCAAAATTCGTAGATGCTATTAGAGACATTTCTCCGTGTCCCACTATTGCTATTCCTGACAATTTAGATATTGGGGTAGAAAATATTGATTATTTAATTAAATATCTACAGGATATGAAGAAAAATTAACTATTATAGAAATGAGTTGACTATTTATTGGCAAATATTAAAAGAAGTTATGTGCGTAGTTTAGGGAAGAGCACTGATGATGTAACTGGTAGTTGTTTTGAATTAGTAACTACTAGCGGCGATAGAGTACTAATTGATTGCGGAATGAAACAAAGCTCAGACGATTTAAAAGATTATCGAGATAATATTGAAATAATCAAAAATCTAAAAATTAAACATCTTGATGCAATAGTTCTCAGCCATAGTCATATTGACCATTCTGGCAATATTCCTGCGGCTTTTGCAAATGGTTTTACAGGCGTAGTATATATGCCTAAAAACTCAAAAGACATTGTTAAATTACTTTGGTTAGATTCTGCAAAGATTATGCAACAAAATCAACAACTATTAAAAAAGAAAGGTAATGTAAGCGGAAAGCCTACCTATACGGCAGAAGACGTAGAAGTTGCCTATAACCATATTGTAGAATGTGAATTTAATCAGATTATTGAAATTTCTGAAAATCTGTCTTTTCAATATATCCATTCAAATCACATTATTTCTTCAAGCCAAATTATTTTTTATGTAAAAGATAATGGAGTAACGAAGACAGTTGGTTATTGTTGCGACCTAGGAAGCCCAAATATTCAAGGCACATATCTTGACCCGTTTGAACCTATTAACAGAGTTAATTTATTGATTGGTGAATGCACATACGGTATGCAGTTAAAAACTAACAATAAGAAAAATAGAAATAAAGATAAAGAAAAAATCAAAACTCTTATTGAACAGGTCAATGAAACTGGCGGGCGTTTAATTATCCCTGCGTTTAGCCTGAATCGCTCTCAGGATATTTTAACCGTTCTATATGAACTATTCCATGATGACGAAGAGTTTAAAATGCCAATTGTATTTGATGGTGTTTTATCAATGGAAGTCTCAAAGCGGTTTGAGGATTGCATAAATTACAATAAAGAACTCTGGAACAAGGTATTCTCTTGGGGGGCTGTTGTAAAGGTTTCTGATTGGATTGATAGTCTAGTATATCAAAATTACACCGCACCACAAATTATTGTTGCATCTGGTGGTATGCTCAAAGGAAGAAGTACGGCTTATGTAAAGAAATGGTTGTCTGACCCAAAAACCACTATTTGTTTAGTTGGATACGCTGGTGGTGAGGGTAGCGTTGGATACATGATTCAAAGAGAAAAGGAATTTCCTGTTATCAACATTGATGGGTCTAAGATTCAGAATAAAGCCCATGTTATTTCTTTAAATTCATTTTCTTCTCACGCAAGTCACGCTGAGCTATTGGAATATTATAGTTCCATTGAATGTGAAAAAATTTATTTGGTTCACTCACAAGAAGACCGAAAGAAAGAATTTAAACCATTACTTGAAGAAGAAATCAGCAAAAAGAATCATACCACAAAAGTAGTTCTTCCAGATTCTAAAACAAAAATGTATCTATAAAAATATTTAGAGTAGGGTATTGACAAACCCTACTCTTTTTGTTATAATACAATCAGAAGCAGAAAAAACAGAATGGAGTGATAAAAAATTTTTACTATTTATAATGGAAATTTTTATATTGCACAATTCTCCACTGGGTTAAAACCAGTTCGCACAAAAGAAGAAGCTATTCAGTTTAAAACTTACGATAAAGCAAGTAGTTTCATGTTAAATATGCCGAAGTCTTTTAAAAATCTTGGCTATCATATTGAAGGAAAGGCAGAAGTTGTTAAAACAACGCAAACACAGATGTATTCACAACAAAATCCTTCTGAACATAAAAAGGTCGTCGTCAAATATGATTCTAGTTATATTCAAGGAGTTAAAAATCGGATTTGTCAAATAAGCGATTTCATAGCTGAATTAAAAAGCAAGAGACTGGAAGCAGTTGACATTGTTGAGAAATGTGAACGAGAAATTTTTGACCTAGAACATAATGCTGAATTTTATAATAAAAACGCTTGTGAAGGTTATAAAATGTGGCGCAAGCTAGGAGAAGTAAGGCGAGAAAGGCGCAGAGCAAAAGATTTCATTGTAATTGTAGATGCGATTCTTGAAGATAACAGCTTTGATGGTATTCTTAGCCAGAAAACATTGAATCGGATTTCTGGGTTAGAAAATAGAACTTATTCCATTCGTGAACTTGATGATATTTTCCCAAATAAATGAGGTATAGTATGTTTATTTACACTGTTTATTTAAAAGAGCATGATGGATGCGATTTAACTATCACACACATGAAATCATTTAAATCTTTGACGATGGCTGAAATATACGCACAAGAACTAAGAGACAAAAAATATGATTGTGATACAGATGTTTGTATCATGCTAAATGAACTTTATTAAATTGAGAGGTATTGTTATGGAAGATAAATATTTTGCATCTGCGCCAGACCAAGAATATACCAAAAAATTTCTAAAGCAAATTCGTAAAGAAGATTTGGTTATTTACGATGGAAAAGCTTGTCATGCTGTGAGAATTATTCCAAGAAAAGATATGAATCCATTATTTGAAATTCTTGGAGAAGATGATGGCAATTTGTTTAGTTATGACCATCCTGTTAGGTTTGATTTGTACTGGACTGATGGGTTAATTAAACAACTTGAGGACGCTAAGAAATATTGGAATAAAATCAAAGATACTTATAAATACGATTGAGGTATAATATGGATATTATTCGTAAAATAGATAAACCAACTGTCTTTAATGATATTGCAAACGGTGATTGTTTTGAGTATGACGGTGATATTTATCTTAAAGTCGCACCGTTTGAATTTATGAATATTGGTACAAATAAGATGGTTAGTTTGAATGCTGTTAATTTGACCGATGGTTATATCACTTCACTTGATGACAGTATTCCTGTTGAATTTGTTAGAATGCGTGTTGAGGAGGTGTAATTATGGAAAATGATGAGAAACTTTGTCCTCTTAAATTTTTTGTTAAATCAGACCCCTATGGTGGTTTTTGTAACAAACATAGGTGCGCATGGTACAACACCAGAACAAAAAAATGTGCGATTCTTGACATTCCAGAATATCTTGATTGGTATAAGATTGCTGGAATTAACACTCGTTGACAAAATGCTGTTTTTATTGATTATAATTTAACGTAGACACGTTATTTTTTAGAGAGGGTTTGGTTGCAACGAAGAAAAAAGATAAAGATTTCATTGAAGACCTTTGGTATAAACTTCGTAATACACAAGATGATAGACTTCGAGCATTACGAGACGGAAACAAGCACAAATCTACCCTTCTTGCTGGTGAAGTAAACGGAATGCTATGGGTTATTAAAAAGGTAGAAGATTATTTGAGCGATTAAGGAGATTGTTATGCGTGTTATTATGAATAAGTTACAAACAGAAAGATTTGAAAATATTAAGATTGGCACTCCATTTTATCGTTATAATAGAGATTATGGTCACAATGCCCTATATATGAAAACAACCGAAAGTATTTCTAACTCCGAAGAATATCTTGTTCAAAAAAGATATAATATTGTGAATATTGAAAACGGAGAGCTTGATTCTATTAGCAATGACGCTTTGGTTATTATTGCTAATGTTCACGTTGAATGTGATTCTAAAATTTAAAAGAATAATTTAAAAAACTCTTGACTTTACTAATTTTCTGTGCTATAATACTTACAGAAACGAACAAATATAAAACAAAGGAGCAAGTGTTATGCGTATTGGTAAGCCTGAAAGCAAGGATAATCTTAGATTTCAAGATATTAAAGTCGGTGAAACATTCCGTCCTAAAGAGTGTTGGACAGAAGAAGACGAGAAAGAAATCTTTATCAAGATTCGGGAAATTTGTGACAATTCTGGTGTATACGGTGGAACTACTTATAATGCTGTAAATCTAAGAAACGGTCAGCCTTATTCTTTTGACACAAGTATTGGTGTTAATTATATTGATTCCTATATTGAAGAGGTAAAATAATATGCGTATTGGGAAAGAGTATAAACCTTGTGAAGTTAAATTTGGTGATGGTCTAAAGATTGGTGAAGCGTTCTATTATCGTGGTGAATATGATAATAAGGAAGAACTTTATATGAAGATTCGCTATATTGAGTATGATGAATGTCATTGTGATATGGTTAGATACAACGTTGTGAATCTCGAAGATGGTTCTCTTGATTTCGTAGAAGATGATACAACTGTTACCATTGCAAACGTACATATTGAGAAGGATTAAGGTGTATTATGAAGCGAGTTAAAGGTTGGATAAGTGTTCGCCCCATTGGTTGTTGGGATTTTGATTTCTTTGTAGATGATAATATGTCTGAAAGAGAAATCAAGAATATGATTATGGACAAGGCAGAATATAGTTTTCATTATGATATTGAACCCGGTTATGAAAAATATACCGAGGTAAAATATCGGAAAGGCGATGGCTATGAAGATTAAATCTATTGATGATAGCGCAATTACCTTCGATAATGGTATGGACATCACTTTTGACCATGTAGCAGATTGTTGTGAATATAATTATGCGGCATTTGAAGAGATTGATGATTTAGCAAAGAATTTTGAGTTTTCCGAAAATCTAATCTTTGAAGAGGTTCCTAATTCTGGATTTCGTTTTGGTAACAATCCTCAGAATATGGTTTTTGTTCCTTGCTATTCAGAGCAGAATGGTTGGTATAGTAGTGATGTAGATATTTACTACAATGACAAGAAAGTGTTGAACGTCGATTGCTATTGAATTGCTGAGTAAAAAATAAAATTAGGTCTTGACAAGACTTGATTTATATGATATAATATCAATAGAAATACAAAAGGAGAAATGTGTTTATGAATTTCGACAATATGTTTGGTATGAGTGGTATGTTTGACGGTATGTTCTGTAAGGTTGGCCCTGATATGTGCCGTCTGACTATGAATGGTAAGATTGCTGTTCGTACTGCTCCCGGTGTTTACAAGAGCTACGATGTAAAGCGTAATCGTCTAGTAAACCACAGTAATTTTGCTTTTGATATTGGAAATGATTGGTTCTTTGTAGTACCTACTAATCATGTCAAGGTTGGCGATATCATTATCGTTGGTGATACTCCCCGCTGTGTAATTTCTGTTTCTGGCGAGGAAATCAAGGTGTTCAATTATATGAACAGCACCATTGAAACCGTAGTTAAGGAACGTCATGTTTTCATGGGTAATACTTATTACTACGGCAAGATTGTCTCTCCGTTTGGTAATATGATTTCCAAGAAGGATGGTCTGAATAGCATTATGAAGATGGCTATGATGGGTCAGATGTTTGGAAATAACGCAAACGGTATGGGTAATAGTTCTAATGGTCAGAATGGTCTTATGATGGCAATGATGATGTCTGGTGACATGGGTGATATGTTCAACGGCCTGTTTGATTTTGGTGACATGGATATGGAACTAAATGAAGACGAAGAAGCTGATGATTCTAATGAAGAAGTGGAGGATTAATTATGGGTGGCGGTTCTTGGACTAAGGATGCGTATTGTAGTTATACCGTTTCTACTCGTGGTGTTGACGTAGACTCTTTTAAGACTATGGATTGCACTGCACAGCAAATGTATAAGTCTCGTAGTCTTGACAAGGCTCTGAATCCGTATAATGTAATGCGTGAATGCTGTGACAGCAAGGAACACCCCAATACTAAGCCTGTTATTCTCGCTCTTGATGTAACTGGTTCTATGGGCTATACCGCTGTTGATATTGCCCAAAAGCTATCTGATATTATTGAAGAATGCTTTAGTAAGTATTCAGACATTGAATTTTTGACTATGGGTATTGGCGACCTTGCTTATGACTATGCTCCTATTCAGGCAAGCCAATTTGAATCCGACATTCGTATTGCTGAACAGCTGGATAAGATTTACTTTGAAGGTGGTGGCGGTGGTAACAGTTTTGAGAGCTATACTGCCGCATGGTATTTTGGCATTCATAATTGTAAGCTTGATTGTTGGAATCGTGGAGAAAAGGGTCTTATCATTACTATGGGTGACGAGCCTTGTAATCCGTATCTTCCTCACACGCCTCTAAATAAGGCGCTTGGCTCTACTGAACAAAGTGATGTTGAGACTAAGAATCTTGTTCAGGAAGTTACCAAGAAGTATGACGTATATCATATCTGCACTCGTGGCTATGACCACCTTGCCGCTAGTTATAGACAGTATCTTCCTGCTGACCGTGTAATTGTGTCCGAAGACGATAAGATTAAGGACGTAATTATGAAGATTATTGCAGACAAATATGGTGCTGTTCATACTACCGCAAGCTCTGAGGTTAAGACTAACGACAACGGCGAACTCGTCTGGTAATTAATGTAATTTAACAAGAAAGATACTATGTCTGAATACAACGTAAATATTGTTATTGGTGCTAACTTTGGTGATGAAGGAAAGGGTTATGTTTCAAACGCTCTTTCTGCCAACAAGAAAACTCTTACTATTCTTCCTACTGGTGGAAGCCAGAGGGCACATACTGTTGATTGTAATAACAAATATTACAATGGTCGTCATGTTTATCATCATTTTGCTTCTGGAACTATGAACGGTTCTGACACTTATTATGGTGTTGATTTTGTTCTAAATCCTATGGAATATGTTCGTGAAGCAAAAGAGCTTGATGAAATGTATAACTTTTGGGAACTTCGTACCAATCAATATGCTAGTCCTAAATGTTATGTAACTACTCCATTTGATATGTTTCTTAATCAAATTAAGGAAGAATATCGTGGAGAATGTAAGCATGGCACTTGTGGATATGGTGTTTGGGAAACCATTAAGAGAAATCAGAACTCTCAACCTAAATATTGTCTAAACTACGAAGAGCTTTATCATTGTCTTAGTAGGGATTATCTTGCAAAGAAAGGTATTGAGCCTATTCGTAAGAAATTGATTGATATTCGTGATGGATATTTTAAGGGTGAAATAGAACGTCATCATATTACGCTTTCTGACGAATGGAAGCATATTGTCTATGATGATAGAATTATTCAGCACTGGATTATGGACGCAAAACGTATGTGCTGGTGTATTGAGTGTGTAGATGTTTCATACGCTATTTCCAAATGTAAGCCTAAAAACATTATCTTTGAATTTGGACAGGGTATTCTTCTTGATTGTGATAATCTTGAATACGCTCCACATCTGACTTGTGCAAAGACAGGTCTTGATGGCATTAACCAGTTGTGGAATCAGGATTATAAGTCAATTTTGCATGATGCTAGAAGTGTTAATGTATATTATGTTACACGCACTTATTTAACAAGACATGGCGTAGGTCGTCTTGATGGAGAGTGTACAAGAAATGATATTAGCGACAAGATGGAAGAGGATAAAACAAATGTTCCCAATCCATTCCAGAACCATTTGCGTTATGCACCTCTTGATTACGATTCTTTAGTTCGTAGAATTTTCATTGATAGTGAAATGTATAATGTTGACATGAATATTGTATTTACGCATTGCAATGAACTCCCTGTTAAATCAGAAGAACTTAATAATGCTATTCAGAGTTACTTTGAAAATGATGTTCATGTTTATGAACAGTTTTCAGAAAAAGAGTCTTTTGAAAATTTAAAAAATTATTTTCTAAGACCTCTTGACAATGATTGATTTATATGGTAAAATACTTATAGAACAACAAAGGAGAGATTGAAATGACTCGTAAGCGTTTTGTAAAACTTCTGATGTCTCGTGGTTTTACTCGTAATGCGGCAACATTTCGTGCTCGCTTTTATATTCCAAGTATGTATAGCTCTTATTTGGAATGTTACAGAGTAATGGCTGGTCTTGATTAAAAAATATTTTGAAAAATTTCAAAAAATCTATTGACAAATCACATAATATGTGATACAATACTTATAAAGACAGGGAGATGATGTATTGAGCAGGATAAGCAAGTTTTCTAAAGAGGAACTTGAAAAGATATGTAAGGAAAGCACTTCGTTTTCAGATATAGCTAGAAAGGTTGGCTATCCATCATACCAATCTGGTTCTGCTATAACTATAACAAGGAAATATATTGAATCTCTAGGTATAGACACCTCTCACTTTAATGGTCAAGCTTGGAATAAAAATAACTTTGATTATTCTAGGTTTCAAAAAGGGAAACATATCAAAGGAAACAACGCAAAAGATGCTCTTATTAATTTAAGAGGAAGAAAATGCGAAGTATGTGGAAACACAGAATGGCTTGGAGAAGAAATTCCTCTTGTAATTCATCATATAGATGGAGACCATATAAACAACGAGTTAAGTAATTTGCAATTATTATGCCCAAACTGTCATGCACAAACAGACAACTATTGCGGCAAGAATATAAAAGGCAAAAGACAAAAATATACGGAAGAACAATTCGTACAAGCACTTAAAGCTACTTCAAATGTAAACCAAGCACTTAAACAAATAGGAATACATTATTCTGCAAAATGTTATTATGAAGAAGCGTATAGGCTTATCGAAAAATACAACATAGACCAATCGGTAAACAAAAACAAAGCTCCAAAACAAAGCGATATAAAGATTATATCTGTTGACGGTGAGGAACATAAATTGTCGGAATGGGCCAAAATTCTTAACTTACCAGACAGAAGTTTTCGTAAATACATAGAGAAATACGGAGAAGAAAATGTAAAGGAGCTTATAAGAAGGTTCAAGAAAAACCCAGAGAAATTAAATTGCGAATATGAATCATTATATTTGCTATATATGGAAGACAAAATTAATAGCTGTTCTAAAAGAGGAACGAAATATAAATCTGTAGCAAAGATTGATATGAACACAAAAGAAATAGTAAGCGAATATGACAGTCTTTTACTCGCAGCTGAATCTGTCGGAAGAAAAGATACATCGCACATATCAGAGGTGTGTAATGGGAAAGAGTATAGCGCTTACGGTTTCTTCTGGAAATATATTCTATAATTTATAAGATTGGACTTAAAACATCCAATCTATTACCGGGATATGGCGAAAATGGCAAACGCGCTGGCTTCAAGTCCCAGTATCGAAAGATTTTTGGATTCAAATTCCAATATCCCGACCAGTTAAGTGATTCTTAAATTACGTTGAACAAAGGATTAGCCTTTAAGGGACTACTGTTTACAGTAGTGCTGATTATCGGTGATGATGCCAACTCATGAGGGTGCGTAAGCCGACTTTATATGGGGATATCGTATAATGGCAGTACAACACTCTTCCAAAGTGTGAGAGGCGGGTCAGTACCGCTTATCCCCTCCACTTGTCTTACCAGCTAGACATTAAAGAAGCTGGATAGATAGAAAGAGAGTTTGATAGAAAAATGGTTTTAAAGTGGTTGACTTATGAAAAGGATTCTAAAGGCGATGGATACCACGAAATTTGGAACTTTGTTGACAATGTAAAAGAAGCATCCGTTTATTGGGATGACAAAATTACTTGTACTTGTGTCAAGGTTTCATTTAGAGATGGTGATAGCGAAGTATTCGCAGTTCAAAATGAGGGATATATTCTCTCCGATTCTGGAAGAACTATTGAGCGTGTAAAGATTCCAGAGTATACCAAGCATCCATGTTTTGAAAATTCATGGCCTGAACCTGTTGAAAAAGAGTCCGATTCTTAACTGACTTGCACTTTCGTGTACTCAGTGTAAAAATAAAGTACATATTTTATATGCGGGAGTAGTTCAGGGTCAGAACGGCGGCTTTCTAAGCCGTGTCAACATTGGCGATACTTGTTGGAATTAGAAGAAGGTCTAGCCAACATTCTAATCAGTTTCACATGGCGATGGTTAAAATCCATCCTCCCGCGATTCATGCCAGCGTAGCTCAGAGGTAGAGCAATCGCCTTGTAAGCGATGGGTCGAGATATCATAATTCTCCGTTGGCTCCATTGCGTATACAATACGCAAATTCCTCCATTTGAGTTTGAGTACGGTTTGTAGTAAATTATGCCCGTAATTTACTGCGTTCTCTTGTGTGTTCAGAATTAAAATAGAATACACTTTAATAGAATTTTAATGCGATTTGATATAGATGGATGTGATTGTTTGAAGCCAGAAGAAAGAGTCGGACAAATAGTAGGTATCTATAAAGTAATAGGTATAGACAGAGAATCGAAAGGTGGAAATAGAATTTATAAATGCGAATGTGTGTATTGCGGCTTAGAAACAATACGTTCATTTGCAGAAATAAATAGAGCGTCAAAATGTACACACGAAAATAAGATAGGCGAGTATAAAGATTTTATACTGCATTGGAAAAACAAAAGAATCCAAGAAATCTTTAAGGGTATGGTTCGTAGATGTTATACGGAAACAAACCGGGACTACAGATGGTATGGGGCAAAGGGAATCAAAATATATGACGAATGGATGCGAAACCCAACTCTATTTGAAGAATGGGCTATAAATAATGGATATTCTGACAATCTAACAATAGATAGAATTAATCCGAGCAAAGATTATTGCCCGGATAATTGCAGATGGATTTCCTTAGTCGATAATGCAAAGTATAAATCAACAACAAGACTTATAGAAGTTAATGGAGAGCGCCATACCGGAAGAGAATGGAGCGCTATTATTGGCTATAATATCAATTTAATAAATAGATATATTAGATTGTATGGTCTTGATGACACGAAAGAGTTCATTAGCAGAATTATGAATAACCCAGAACTCGCCAGCAAGAAAGACCACAATGAATCTCTTTTTGATTTGTATATGAGTTAAACTTACAGGTTTGTACGTTCCTTAAAAACGTATATTATATAACTTCCGTTCATCCAGCGGTTAGGATGCACAACTTATAATTGTGTCAGACTTGTTCAAATCAAGTACGGAAGACCACTAATCCCCAAAATGTGAGATAATATCAAGAACAGATTGGAGATTAACAAAATTGCTTGATAGAAGACGAATTTTACCAAGCAATTTTATATCACGCAATAGCATAAAGTACACTTTTCTTCCAAGAATTGCTGTCAGTAATGTGCTGGGTGTCCATCCCAGAGATGTGGTGCAAATCCGCAAGCGTGAAACGGGAAGTTCTTTAGAAATTGTTCTTCACCTTAAAGAAGAAATGTGCTCCGTTGCGTTTTATTGGGTTTAGGTTACGAGAATACGGATAAACCCATAGCTTGCAAGTGGGTCTTTCCATTTCTATCCTCTCTGCGGATGAAAAGAAATGGACTTATGTGGGACTTTAGCATAGGGTACAATCCTCTTACAAGGTTACTTCGCCGCTTTGGCGGCATTGAACAGAGTGATTGCGAGTAATGCGCTTCTAGGATTCAGAAGAGACGCTGGTGCGATGCCAGCAAGTTCCAAACGTACTGTGGGAAAGTCGAAGCAGCCCCTAGCACCCACGAGCTTAGTACACTCAAACAAAGAAGCGGTTGTTCTCTATTTTTCTTGTTGATTTTTAAGGGATAGTAAAAATCAACTACTTTGCAAAGGGGATTTGCTATTTGTCCTCCATTCGTGGGAATAAAGCCAGACTAGGCGCTTCCGTGTTAGTGAAGAACTAGAAATTCTGGTCAAGTAGCTACCATGCTAGAATGGAATCTGTTGAATGTTTGTAGCGACAAAAACGAACCAGCAGAATCTAGTGGGTTAAATTGTGTTAAATCACAGAAAAGATATTTCTGGTATGGTTACTGTCTTATGATTAAGTTCATTCTTCATTGTCCATATTCTTTCTTTTGCTGGTTCCCATAGCTATTGTAAGGACGCTTGCAAAAAGTATACACAAGCCAGCTTTTATATGTGATTGTAGCTCAGTTGATAGAGCATCTGACTTTTAATCAGAGGGTCGTTGGTTTAAGTCCAATCAGTCACACCACAATAAACCAATCTAATGAAAGAAGGAATAGTTATAATGGCAGTTGATTTCTTTGGAAATGAGATAAGTGTTGGCGATAAGTGTGTATTTATTGAGCCAAATTATAGTGAGCTAAACAGCGGAGTGGTGGTAAAGATAACTCCATGCGGAGTGACAGTAGAGTTCAAAAGTCACAAAGGTCATATTAAAACTGTTTCGAGAACGAGTAATCAAATTATTTGTAAACGATAATTTAATTCAACAAGGATAAGACGATGTTAGTCACGTCTAAATTTATCGAGATGTAGAGTAAGAGGGAACTCGCCTGATTTGGGGCAGGAGATTTTGCAACTTCGAGTGTTGTCGTCTCGACCACGGGTGCGAAGGGGAACAAAATAGCTCACGCACAAAAACCGGGTGGAATTATATTAGTGCGAATGCGTAGATACCATACGGTGAATCACAATAAAAAGGGCGATAAGTGGTTGGCTGACCTTAAAGCTAATATACATCAATAGCTCGTTGGGAGCATTTATAGAGTTTTCAATTTTGTTTTCTGCCTTGCTGGCCTTGTGATGAACATCCATTTTGTCGAAGGGCTTTTCGTCTTCTGCTAGATAATAGTACGCTACTGGTCGATGTACTCTTAGTTTCAAATGATGAATTGCCAAATTTTGGAATATTTCGGGAGTAATCCACATATTGAAAACAATATAAATTGTGGTTCAAGTCCACATTGATGTCTAACAGAGCGGACAGTCCCCTCTTATTTTTTTTGTTAAATTTAAAGAAATACTTGATTTCTTGCTTTATATATGTTATAATACTATTAGAAAGTGAGGAACACAGAAATGGGACATTATGTTTATCGGTATATGCACCCTGATTATCCTTGGCTGTATGTAGGCAAGACTGATACTAGTTTGGAAACTAGAATTAGAACGCATGACACTGACAAGAATGACAATATCTCAAGAGAATATCTGCCGTTGCTAAAAGAGTCTGTTGTCCTGTATATTGAATTGCAGAATAGTTTACAGACAACATATATCGAAAAGCTTCTCATTGATAAGTATAAACCCACTCTAAATAAAGCTGATAAGGTTGAAGAAGAATGTCCTATTGAGTTTTCTATTCCGAAATGGAAAAAATATATTAGGAAATCAGATGTTTTGGATGTCTCATTGTTTAATCAACTGAAAGCAAGATTAGACATTAAGAATAAGCCGGTTATTGAAGAGACGAACAATTATCAAAAAGAAGATGAAGATAATTTAAACGACCAATTTTGCGACCTAGAATTGTATGAACAGCATATCTTTCTATATTTGTGCAAAGTTTTTGTAGAGAACCATTCTTTTTCATATACTTTTGACATCAATAAATTCCTAGAGGAATGTTACTTTAAATTTGACAGCCAGAACAGCTACAATATCGTAAGGGCTTTACTGTTTAATTTTTATAGTCGTGGAGTAAACATAGTATTGGATAGTTGCTCAACTTACACGCACTGGATTGGGAAGGTATACATTAATTCAGAAGAAAACACTGTAACAATTGGTATTTGCGAAGATATTATTCCTTTCATGGATAGAATCTGGTACGATTATGATTTTGTTCTACCTACTTATACTGAGGTAAATTTATGAATAAAGATTACAAATGGGATTTTGATTTGACAAATAAACAAGATGATAACCTTATTTTTCTTGCTGAACAAGGCGTGGATATTATCAAGAATCCAGATGGCTCTTTTAAATTTGAGAAACCATGTTGGATTAAAAACAATCATTTCTATTCTAAATATGATTGTGAACATACTTGGGGCATTGATACAGATGGAAACAGGTATCATGAATGTGTCATTTGTTCTCATTATCTGGGCAATCATTGTTGTGAAGTACAAGCTAAGATTGCTAACCTTGGAGAGAATGTTTATCCAATGAGTACAGCAGTTATCAAATGCGAAGCGTATGACCCCATTGAAGAGTTAAACATTATTCATAATATGGACGAAATGATTACATTTATGAACCGCACTGTCAATTTCCTTAGTGGTTGGGATGCTTGTTGTAGCTTCTATGGTTTTGATATTCCAGCAGACGAAGATGGAAATGTAACTGCTACTATTGAAGAGTATTGTAAAAATGGTGGTAAGTTTACAAAAATTCCAGAAGAAAATGAATACCCTGTTGTGATTTATTTTGATTATGAGTGTACAGAGTATGATTCACTTAAATGGATTAGTATTAGAGGTGAATTAAATGAATAAGTTTGTGTGCATCAACGATTATTATGACGATGAAGAATGCCTGTTTGCTACTTTTTGTATAGATAAAGAATATTTTGGTAAGATTCAGCCCGATGGGAGCCTTTCTGTTGATTCGGATGATATAGAAGATGTAGATGAATGGCTCGGTGGTACACATTCATTCCAAGATGGCGAATGGCAAACCATTTTTGAAAAATGTGAATAAAAATGTTGTTTTGTTGTTGAGGTGACAATATGTTTTTGTTTGGATATAGTGATGTTTCTTGTGTACCTTTCGATACCACGAAAGCAGTTAAGCCAAAAGACCCGTTTTGTATCCGAGACATTAGCTGGATGTTTCTTATCCCAGACAAACGGAAAAAGAGTGGCGATTTTAAAAAATTGAAAATATACTGCGTTGTATTAAATTCACTTGATAGTTCACAGCCATATACTCTTGTTAAAACTGGTGGCAATACTTGCGATGTAAGGATTGTTGGTAATGATTGGCATATCAGTTATAATGTAAATGATTTTTACGCAACATATTCCACGCCAGATACATTCACACTATGGAATGGTTATGGTATTTGGCCTATCGCGGATAGTACAAACAATTATTATCCAGACTATCACAAAAATAATACTTGACTTTATTTGTTAAATGTGCTACAATATCAATAACAAAGGAGATACAATTGTGAATATCAAAACCACTATCAATGACAATCCCGTTTATTTTTATGAAATTCCAGTTGGTGATATATTTGTGTACGCAGGGAAGGCCAATATTAAATGCGTTCTCGTAAAGACTGACACAGTATACAATGAAGATAGGACGGCTGTATATAACGCACTGCCAATTACGCACCATTGTGGTCATCATGAATACTTTACAGATATGGAAAAGGTCTCAAAGGTAAAGAATGCAACTCTAAATGTCGATATTTAACAAGAGGTCTAAAAATGAAATTTACTGTAACAGCAAAACCTAATATGCCTTGCGTAGACGAAGAATTTATCGTAAACGGAAAGAAGGCAGAAGTATCAGATTTTGGTCTGGTATATAATCACGGCCCAGGAAATACAAATTGTTGTGAGTCTATGCGCTTTGAATCTATTGAACCAACAAACAAGATTCTACGCAAGTATCGTATTAATCTTGAAGAATACGATGAAATTTGCAATTACCTTGCTGATAAGTTTACCATTGGCAAATGTGATATCTGTTTTAAGTAATAGGTGATTGTTATGAAGGTTAAAGAACTTTTGAAATTAATTAATGATAACAATATTGACGGAAATACAAAAATCAAAATTGCCAAAAGCGTTCAAGATGGTATTTATAGCGGATATTCTGAAAGTTCTTGTTACGATATTAAGTTTTACCCTGAGAGTCAATATAACGAAGATGATAAACTCGTGTTTTACATTGTGTGAGGTGATTTATCATGAAGGTAAAAGATTTTCTTAACTGGCTCAAAGAAAACGATGTCAACAGTGACGCAGAGATTGTTATTAGTGAAATTGAATATGATACGGAAAATAATGAAATGAGTCCATTTCAGAAAGAGATTTATGATACTATCTTCTGTGGTGTTGACCCCAATGACCCAGACCCAGATGAAGAAAAGGTGATTTTGTATGCCTCATAAGAAACAAGATATCTATCGTGGTCACAAAGAAAAAGGTATGTGGTGGTTAGACGAGTTTGAGCATATCTATACTTGCTGGACAAATCACAGAAATAATTGGTCTAAAGCAAAAGCCTTTGAAAAGCGTTATGCTAAACGCAGAATGCGTCAGAGTCAAAGAGATGAAATTCAACAAGAATTAGAGGATATGGATAATGACGATTGAAGAACTATATAAGTATGCTGTAAAGCACGATATAGAAGACTACGATATCTGGTTTAATTTCCTTGGTGAATACCAGTGGGAGAGTGGCCCAGCTCGTTATATTAACGAAGAAGAGATAGACCACGAATGCAAGAAGGTATTTTTATGACGATTAAAGAGTTTTATGAATGGGCTAAAGAAAATAACGTCTCTGATTACACTATGAAAATCCAATTCCATGATGACAGCGGTGGTTTTTATTGGAATGACGAAGAAGTTCATTGTTGGATTTACAAAGAAGAAAAAGAGGTAATTATCGGATGAAAGCAATTAAGCATGGTGCAGACCTAATTTTTACTTGTGATGACGGTAAGACAGTCAAATATAATCTGAATACTGGTGTTTGTATTGGTAAAAATGGCAAACCTTGTATGTATCTCAATAGCCAACTTAGAGGTTATAGTGTTGATGAAATTGCCAATTCTTTTGAAGACAAGAATTTTGGTAAATTTATTAGTCACGTTGCACAGAAGTGTTCTAGGAACGGACAGAGTATTCAAAACATTGGCACTGTATTTCAGAGAATGGATGATTACAAAAGAGAAGAGCAGATTTACTCTGCTGGATTAACTCTTGCTGGTACTTGTGGCAGGGATTATTTTAAGGGAACTATTAACGAAATCCCAAAGGGTCTTGTGAAGATTTTACGAGAAATCAGAGAGGGTGTTAATAATGTAAATATCGAAGAGTACAAGGCTCATCCTGATGCTTTTAATTACGCATTTAACCATGAATTTACTTCTCTCTCAAAAAAAGACGCATATCGGTTCTTGGTATATATTTGTAGTTTTTGGGATAGAAATGAGCAGCGTTATACATACGGTAACAAATTCTTTAACATTTGTGATAAATATGGCTACACACCAAAGTCTCTGTTAAATTACATTGATTATCTCGTGACATACGAGGCTCTTTCTCCTGATTGGCCCTCAAAAATTCTAGGGGAAATTGACGACAACTGTAATATGCTCTCTCAAATGTCTGATAAATATGATAAATACCCACGTCATTTTCTAACTTCTCATCAAATTACAAGTCGTACCTACCAGCGTTGGAAGCAGGAATTTAACGAAGAACTGTTCGCAAAACGTGTAAATACAAAGATGGAAGTCACCATTGGAGATTACAAGTTTATCTATCCTAAAACAACCAAAGATATTAAGGACGAGGCAGTTCAGCAGTCTAATTGCGTTGCAAGTTATATTGATAAAGTAATTGGTGGCTCTTGTGATATTATTCTAATGCGTAAAAAGAATGATGTAGAAAATAGTCTTGTTACTGTTGAAGTCCGTAACGGAAAGGTTGTACAGGCAAGACAGCGTTTTAATGAATCTGTTAATGAGTCTGAACAGAAGGCTCTCGACAAATATGACGAATTTCTTTCTAAACTAAACAACAATAAGGAGTGTGCTTAATTATGCTACTAGTTGGTTCTTATGTTAAACTTACAAAGAAACCTTATGAATCTTTTCCTGTAACTGAATCTATGCTAGGTAAGGTTATTCAGATTGAAAAGGATAATATTCTTGTAAAGTATGCGAATATGAATATGGCTATGTCATTTGATGAATATGACGAGTATTTTACAAGTGTAGATGTTCCTAATCCCTATGATGTTTCTCCTGTTAAATTCCATCCTGTGTTTACTGAATGGAAAATTTTTGATAGTTCCTTTGACAAACTCGATGGCGCTGGAATCAATCATTATCCTTATGAATACTGCACTAACGGCAAGGTCGTAAAAGTCCGTAAGCACTATCTTCCCGGTCTAAAGAAAGATTGTGAAATTCTAGTTGGTAAAGCTTCGTGTTACAACAAAGATGTTTTTGATTTAGAGAAGGGCATTCGCCTAGCCTACGCTCGTTGCAAGACAAAGGAAACAAAGGAGAAGATTCTAAAGCTGGGCCAGAAGCTAAATTATTACGCTCCTGCTCTCTGGATGGAGTGATTTACAAACTATGAAATTAGATATTTCTTCTAGTTCTTCTTTTGTTAAATTTTCTGAGTTAAAAAGTGGCGATGCGTTTCGGTATCTTGACAATAACTGGATAAAGATTTATGACCCGAATGGTTATGTAAATGTCATTATGCTATGTGGTGATGGTTGCCAGTGCTCTTACATGGGAAAAGATACCATAGTTTACAAAGCTAAGTCTGCAAATCTTTCCATAATTTTTTAACATCGAAATTTTAAATTAAACTATAAATCGGAGGCAATTTACAAACTATGACTATCAATATTTTTCTCCTTATTCTCTGGATAATTATTCTATTTATTTGGGTTCATAGCTTCATAGTCGATAAAAACCATTCTTCTATCGTCTGGATTATTGTTTCTATTATATGGATTATTGTTGAGACCTTCTGTATTCTCAACTATCTAATTCCTCTATCATAATCTATTATTTACAAACTGTACAACTATGCTATTGTATTACATCATTTGGCTACTAATTTCTCTCTTCTTTTTTATCTCAGACCTCACACAGCTTATCACCTTTTTACAAACTCCGTCATCTATTGAAACACCCATCATTGCATTAGACTTATTTTTAGTCCCATACTGGGCATATCAAATTTATCATACAACTCCCCTTCTTTTCCTCCCCATTTTACATAATCTCTTCTATTAAGGATTTACAAATATGACCATTAATCT
>ERZ1035027.604-NODE-604-length-19748-cov-91.863048_pt1 | contig 19748 bp, 31 predicted proteins | sample MGYA00520604_ERZ1035027 | MGnify/ENA primary metagenome ERZ1035027 (study PRJEB33766, sample SAMN09781743) | gut metagenome | biome: gut microbiome | host: Homo sapiens | place: Madagascar | study: EMG produced TPA metagenomics assembly of the PRJNA485056 data...
GGAATAAAGACAACGGGGGCGTGTACCCCCCACAACGTACAGTGGTAGCGTTGTATCCAAGCTTGCACTGTCACAGTTGGGCCTGTAGTATACAACGTACCACACATGCTAGTATAAATCAATGCATACATGCAAGTATATTTGCTCTAGGGGGTTGCAATGGGGCTTGACTTGTGGTATAATAAGGGTGTCAAAAGAGGGACGTTCAAGGGTGAACGTGGTAAGGCAGCTGGTAAGTCCACACCGCAAAGCTCAAGAAAAAACCTCTTGACAAACACCACAAGATGTGGTACAATATAGGTGGAAAGAAAGCCAAAAGCCCGGTAGCAAGGTCGAGGGGCACAGCACGTGGTAGCATGGTCGAGACGTTCACCGGCTTTCAATCCATCAAGCAATCAACGTACCTTGATAGCTGAATAAAACACTTCTGTTCTGTTGTATTCCTAGGCAGCAGAGCATGACAATAGGCAGCCGGTAAATTGGTGCTGAATGTCATGCTTTGCAACGTGGGAATACCACGATAGCACCAAACACAGAACACAGAGAGGTAACTAATATGAAACAGTACAATTATCACATGATTTCTATGCCGTCCGCAAAATGCCACGTTGAATTTGTCGTTGATAACTTTAGCTGTTTGAAAAATATCCGGCTTTGGTCATATACCACGCTGATTCTTGACGTTGCAGTTGGACTTCCGAATGATGGACATGCTTGCAATGTTATGGTTTGCTATCCGGTCGATTGCAGTCATACCACGGCACGGCACGTCAACAGGTTCACAACTGAACTGTTTGGCGAAAATAAGTATTTTGACTTTAAGGGAGTTGAGACCCACACCGTTATTAAGTATGACGATATGCTGTTGAAAGCTGTTGAAATGCATGAACGTTATGTATACAGCGGAAAGAGTATCCGTTAACCCGAAACAGGCAGCAATGCCTGTCCGTACAAGCCGGTAACTTGTGCGCTGATGATGGGAAACCACACAGCAACGCCAAAGACAGAACACAGAAAAGAGGTATAATATGTTATTGATTAAGGTAGACCAGTGTTTGAATGGCCGTTACGTTAATAGCGTATATGGTGATTCACTGCAGCTTGTTCAGCGGAGTGATTATAGTTTTTATAAACTTGAAATGAACAAAGCTCTTGTGGCAACGTTCACTAATACGGATTCTCAAAGTTTTCAGTATTCCATGTGCAAGGTCGTTGCTGATTATACAGATGGTTTGACAACTGTGCAGCATTGGTGCTGGAATGCGGTAGAAAAGAGGTAATAATCATGCGTTGGTACAAGATTGAATTTTATGACTATGACCCGTTGTCAACCAAAATGCGCATTGATGAATGCTTTGCATTGCAGCACCGGCTCGGTTACGTAGAGCGGCAATACACCACATGGAAACGTGCGGAAGTAGCTGCAGACAAAATGCAGCGCCGATATCCGACCTGTGTAGGGTACAGCATAAAAGTTTTGTAATTCTCAGGCAACGACTCTGAACCCGGTTCAGGGCCGTAACGTGGGAACTACCCGCGAGAAAAGGAGTGTTTATAATGTTTGAACAAATAACAGCTTTCCTTTGGTGGGTTGCATTTACGCCATGGATTGCAGGTTCGTGTCTTAATACCGCGACTATGTTTGGCATTATCGCTGGTACACGGCTGGTAGCAGATATCGTTTTGGGTATCTGCGACCCTGATGATACTGATTGCGAGGTGATTGAGTAATGCTTCGTTTGTTCTTGAAAAATTACTCAGACGCCGAATGCGTTGCTCTGTACAATGCGTTGTCGATTGTTTCTCATAACATTGTTCAAGGCACAGAACCCCGCAAAGACCTTGATTCAGCACTTGATTATCTTACTGGCTACATGGATTGCCGTGAAGATAAAAAGAAAGGCGGTGTAAAGCAGTGTCAGCACGGCTAAATGCCGGGGAGCTGGCAACAAAGATGTTTGACTATCTTTGCCAGCAATACCCTGTATCGGTTGTGAAGTCCGCACGCTGGTGCATGGATAAACGTCTGTTTGACGAACCGGAAATTTCCTTTTATCCGGACACAGAAAACATGTTTCCTTCATGCATCCGTGCAATGGAATACGCCCTTGAGGAAGGACTTCCGGTTTGGGTGGTTAAGGATGGCAGCAATTATCCGCTTGATGCCTTTACCTACCACAAATTAGAGGTGTTATTTGACCTGTAATTCTCAGGCAACGGTTCTGAACATCACTGTTCAGGGCCGTAACGTGGGAACTACTCACGAGAAGGAGTTGAAAACTATGTTGAATCTGTTGAAAGTCCCGCCTTAGAACAGAATTGCAGAGGGCATACCGATTGTTAAATTTTTCACGAATGAGACAATCGTCTATCCCAACTGCAACAATTTTGCATGTACCCTATACCGTTTCTATGGTACAATAGAGGTGGGCAAAAAGCCCAGTTCACAACACACTTTCAATAACAAAACAGAAAGGAAAAATTTATCATGCGTAAGTATTACATCACCCGTAAGAGCGCAGTCACCACCTGTTCCGTCAAGGCAGTCAACACCACTACCTTTGAAGTCGTGGATATGACTGTGGCAGTTGATGGTGCATTTTCCAGCAACGCCGAAGCGCTCAAGGCAATCACCAAGAGTTGGGAGAACCCTGAGCTGAACCCCATTGCTGTCACCGGCATGACCTGCAAGGTGCAGACCCGTGGCATGACCATGCAGAACTGGTTCGCCAATGCGGATGTTATCTCTGAGGAAGAAATCACCGCAGAGGAAGCAGCCAGCTTTGGCAAGCGCACCAAAAAGACCGCAGAAGAGCAGTAATCAAAAAGAACAGAAGGAGATAACATTATGAACATCATCGCAAAATCTAGCTCTGTCGTAAGCGCACATGACCTGTACAACCTGACTCAGGCCCCTGACCGTGAAAAGCTGACCACCGTGAAGGGTGCTACCCTGACCTTGGAAAGCTGGGTTCTTTACACGGACGTTAACAGCAAGGGTGATGAAGTTACCCTGATGGCTATGACCACCAATGATGGTCATGCGTACTGCACCAACAGCAGCACGTTCTGCAAGGACTTCGGCAACGCCGTGGACATGTACAAGCAGTTCGGTGAGGAGTTCACCAAGATTCAGGTCGTCACCGGCACTTCCAAGAATGGCCGCGAGTACATCGCCTGCAAGGTCGTTGAGTAAAACGACTTAGCTGTTTCGGCAGCATAACACAGTGATTTGAAATCCCCCTTATCTGAAACATGGTGAGGGGGATTTTTGATAGGAAGAGGTGAATAAATTATGAACGCAAGGCAGCAGAAAGCTCAAATGCACGCACGCGCATTACGTGCAGCAAAGGAGAGTTTAATGCAAGCCGTGAATCGCCAATTGCAGTCAGCTAGAGCTAAAGGATATGAAGCAGAGGTAACTCCACAGGTGTTACGCCTGTTAAACCTTGAGCAGTTCAGGCAGCGAGACGTTCAGCAGATGAACAGATTAGCTAATAACCCAGAAAAGTTAAAAGAGTACATTTTAGCATCTGATTCTGAAACTGGGGAGGTTGTTTCTGGTGAAGCAGCTATTGCTCGTTACAATCGTTATGCAACCAGCAAGATTGCAAAACCGGCGAAGCAAGCAGAAGCAATTAGAGAAAACTTTGAAGATACCGTGCAAAAAGCATTTGTTGACACATCACAGGCCGAAGCATTCTTAGCAGCTGTAAATCAGGCAATGACTGGTGACACATCTGTTATTGATGATAAGCAATGGGGGCCTAAATTTGTTACAGAACACGATAGAAAATGGGCACTACAAGACAATTCGTCTATTGTAGCAATGGTACATAATGCTGTGCAGCGTGCTGTTAATAATATGGGTCTCGACAATTTTGCACGGCGGGTTAATGCATATCCAGAACTGTTTGATGAATTAGCAGCAGTAATTGCTGGTGGTCATTCAAAGGGAGCTAACAGTAAAGACATTGCCTATGGCGCAGCGTCTAAAATCGTTGAAATCCTGACCGGTTCGAGTGACCCAATGACAATCGGTGACGCTGTTGATGCCATGGAGCAGGCCGGAGATTTTGCAGAAGAATTTGAGGAATGATACGCTGTGGCACGTTCTGAAATGTGGCGCACATTTAGTGCAGACTTTGAAACAACAGTAGAACAGAATACGAGAGAACAGAAAAGCACTGAGGTTTGGTCTGCGGCTAGTGTGGAACTTTGGACAGAGAACGTTATGGTTTTTCATAGTATTGGTGACTTGTTCAACTACTACATTAGCTTAGACGAAAATATTGTAGTGTACTTTCACAACCTCAAATTTGATGGCAATTTCTGGATGTACTACTTCTTGCACGACTTGAAGTACAAACAAGCCTATGACATAGTTGATGAAAAGCATGTCAAGTTCCGCAAGAACTGGGATATGCCGGATAAGTCATTCAAGTACGCAATCTCAGATATGGGACAGTGGTACAGTATGACTATCAAGCATAACGGTTATTACATAGAACTTAGAGACAGCTTGAAACTTCTACCTTTTTCCCTGAAAGCTATCGGCAAGTCATTCCAAACAAAGCACCAGAAACTTGAAATGGAATACAAAGGTGAACGCTATGCCGGTTGCCCTATTACAGCAGAGGAAATGAAGTATATCGCTAACGATGTTCTAGTTATTAAAGAAGCACTTGAGATTATGTTCTCTGAGGGGCATCGTAAGTTGACCATTGGTAGCTGTTGTCTTAGTGAATATCGGAACATAATGCAAGATGAATACAAAGACTATTTCCCAGACCTATATAAAGTCCCACTAGATGAAGAGCAGTTTGGCAGCAAGAACGCTGGCGAATGGATACACAAGTCATACAAAGGTGGATGGTGCTACATTGTAAAGCAAAAGGCATGTAAAGAGTATCATAATGGCGTTACCGCAGATGTAAATAGCTTGTACCCTAGTGTGATGCACTCTGATTCTGGTTCTGATTATCCTGTTGGAATGCCAAAGTTTGTTCATGTTGAAGCAGATGAAGGGACTCTTTTCGGTGATTACACATGCCCTGTTAAGTATGACCCATTCTGGTTTCAGCCAGAGCCAAAACCTACACACCCGCACGAGTACGGTCATTTCTACTTTTTCCGTATCAAGACTAGATTTTATCTCAAGCCCGGGAAACTTCCCTTTATTCAGATTAAAGGTACATGGATGTATAAGGGAACAGAAGCGCTTGAAAGCTCTGACGTTGTTGGTAAAGATGGCGTAGCTCGTGAGTATTACTATGATGTTGATGGTAACTTGCATGACACACGCGTTGAGCTTACACTGACGCAGACAGATTTCATTCTATTACGTGAACATTATGATTTAGTAGATTACGAACTTCTTGATTATTGTGAGTTTGCTTCTGCAATTGGAATCTTTGACGAGTACATTAACAAGTATGCAGCAATCAAGAAAACCAGTAAAGGAGCAAAGCGCACGTTAGCAAAACTATTCCTGAACAACTTGTATGGCAAAATGGCAAGTTCAATGGAATCATCATTCAAAGTAGCTTATCTTAAAGACGATGGAAGTGTTGGATATTATGAAGTTGAAGAGTACGAAAAGAAACCCGGGTACATTCCAGTCGGTAGCGCTATCACTAGTTATGCCCGGAACTTTACCATTCGAGCAGCACAGAAAAATTATTACGGCCCAGACAAGCCCGGATTCATTTATGCAGATACAGACAGCATACATTGTGACTTGCCGCCTGAGCAGTTGAAAGGAATCACGGTACATCCAACTAATTTCTGCTGCTGGAAACTTGAGTCTAGCTGGGATATTGGTTGGTTTGTACGGCAAAAAACGTATATTGAGCACGTAACAAAAGAGGATTTAGAGCCTATTGAAAAACCGTACTATAATATTAAATGTGCTGGTATGCCAGCAAGATGCAAAAATTTGTTTGCGGAATCATTTGACCCTGCTATAGCAAAAGATATTGAAGAGGGTAAAGACCCGAGAAATGAGGAACAAGAGCTGAAAGATTCAGGACTTACACCAGAAGAAATACAGTTCTTATCTACAACTAGAACGTTGTCAGATTTTAAAGTTGGTTTAACTATTCCCGGTAAACTGCTACCAAGGAGAATCCCGGGTGGTGTGTTGCTGGTAGATACTGATTTTACAATGAGGTGATATAATGACGCTTAGAGAACTTAAAGTTTTAGTCAGTACGACTAATTACTGTACGTACTATGTTAAAGACGAGTTCGGCAAGGTGCTTTGTATGCCTAGCCATTGGGAGCATGTCCCTAGGGTTGTTAAAGACGCGCAGATTTTGCGTGCAGTCCCTAGAGAGCTTGACACGCATAAAGTGTCTGTTACTGACTGGAATATCTTTGTTAAGATTCATTGACGATAAAGGAGATTTACTATGACTGTAGTAGAGCTGTGGAATATGTGGTCTAACTGGTTGCCGTTTGTTGGCATTAAGATGCTGACTGACGGTGGCGATAGCCTTGGGAGCTTTAATTCGCATGAAGATGTTCTCAAAAAATACGCAAATAATAAAGTGTATGCTTTTAGCTATGACCCTATCGGTGATAATGTTATTATTGCAATTGAGGTGTAATTATGAGATTCAGAAAGATGAAATGCAAGTCCTGCGGCAATGACCAGTTTGAAATGGTAGCACAGGGCTACTTCTCTGGAATCTACTGCAAGAAGTGCGGAAGATTATTACAGTGGGTTAAGTTCGAGCAGCGCCCCACCATTGCCGGTTACTTTAAACGGTTTGGTGACTATAAGGAGATTAAATGATGGAGCATTATCTTATCTGTGATAGTTCCTATGGTGCAACTAAGGACTGCAATTATGTTGAATGTCCATATCACCTTGAGCATTATGACCCCCGGCCTGTTGATTGGATTATGCTGCACCGTATCAATGCTATCAATGATGGTGGTTGTATGCAAAACTTGCAAGAAAGGGTGAATAATCTTGGGTAACGGCACACTTCCTCACATGGAAGATAGCGTGGAAGATGCAGTTGGCAGACGCTACATTTTAATCAAGTTACCGCACGAAACGTTCAAACGCAGAGCTATAAATAAAGATTCTTTGTTATATGTAGCAGCACTGCTTGAAAAAGATTTTGTTCATCTTCCGGGTTTCAATGACCAGTGTTTACGCATTGGCTCTTTACCAGATGATATACTGCGGTCTAAGGTTTTAATGTATAAGGTAGATACGCCTAGTACGTTTACCGCAATCATCGCTGGTTCTGGATTTAGTATTTGGAATTACAAGAAGTGAGGTTGCTATGTCAATCATTATTGTTGTGGCTCTTATGATTGCTTACGTTGGTTACACATTTATTTATTCACTTGTACACGGCTATACAGATGGCGCTATACTTATTGCAGTAGCATCTGTTATTGTGACTTTACTGATATGGTGTGAAGTAGCTTGGAGCGTGATGTGATGAAACTACCTGATGTGCTGTTTACCGTTGGTTCGCTAATTGTTGTTGTCGGTTCTGAGTGCGTTGGCATTGGAGTTATGGCAACCAGTGGCGCAGCTTTATGGGAACTGATTATTGCGGCTGTCATTATGTTCGGTGTTGACTTAGTGGTTGCGGCATTCTTCATGTTGGATTGAAAGGAGATACTTATGCTGATAAAAAATTATTGCAACCGCACTGTTGGCGAATGCAAGGTTGGTGATGTTATTGAAATTTGGGGCATCAAAGACTTGCAGATGGTCACAGACGCTATCAGATTCATCGATGATAAGGACGCAAATGTTCTGTGCGTATCGTTGCAAGACGGGCATGTTCACGGTTTCACCCATAATTGCAAGTGTAGAATTGTTCCTTGTGAAGTTCATGTAGTTTAACATAAAACAAACCCCCAAAGGGCATCTTACGATGTAACCTCTGGGGGTTTTCTATATCCTGAATCGAGTTCCAACAGAGCGTGCAGCCTACACGAACCTGCATCCCGGACGGTTCTTCACCGTTGCTACCCAGTTGCATCAATGTTAGTTGCTCGATGGGATAAGTTAATAAGACAGTGCTTTGAGAATTACCTCTTTGCACATGAGGTTCTTGAACCGGAACGCGCCACGGTCAAAATAATACCGCATATTGTCCAAGAACATAGCATAGCTTTTCAGCATAACATAATTCACACGGTGGTCATCAGTAGTAACCGCCAGTTTGAACTTGTAGCTAGTATCAGGTCTATCGTCACAGTAGATAACACCGGAGTCCGCAAACTCTCTCAGTCCGTACTCTTTGCCCATGTATCTAAGCGTACCCAGATACCTTGAATTGCCTTCCGGCTTTTCGATAAAAGCAGAACTGTCATTTAGATATACAGCTTGTGTTAAATACGTGTCATACGTATCGCCGGAAAAAGCTCTGTTAAAAGCAGAACTAGCCTGTGCCTTAGATGCAGCATCAACATAGCCCTGCTCAAGAACCCAACCTTCGCCACGCAGGAACTTTACATTGTCGGTCAGTCTGCTGCTGATATTCATAGCAACATAATACGGGTTCAGCAAAGTTACAGGGTTAGACAGCATATAAACAGGAACGTATCTACTTTGAGCGCCTTGACCACGCGCAACAGATGTGTGCACAGACCTGAACTTTTTAACTTCGTCTGCACAGTAGTGGTTTGTCTCGCTCTGGAACTCGTCCATCACCATTCTTACAGTGTCAGAAAAGAAGTGGGAATATTTTTTAATCTGGTCTGCACTGTTGATGCTTACTGCATACCCGCAATTAACGCCATCCAGAAACAGTTCATAGAAAATACCCTTAGCTCTGCGCTGGTCTGTCATTTCATGACCCGGGAAGAACAAACCACTAATGTCCTTAAAGAATTTGTTAGCGCAGTCATCGAGTTCATAGTTATACCTATACAGCAGCATGAACTTTTCGCCGTAGTTGATGAAACGTTTAAGACAATACCGGTTGAACCATGTAGTCTTGCCGCCACTACGGTTAGTAGTACACATATAGATTTCTGGCTTGCTGCCGTTGATATCTGTCAGGGAAAGTAGCTTTGCGCCGTCATAAAAATCTCCCAAAATATAACACCCCGTAAAATTTGTTCCATGTGGAACATTCCGGAAATGAACGTTCCTTCTATAAATATTATACCGCAACCCCTGTTCAAAGTCAACTATTTATGGTATAATAGAATAAACGGGAGGGGAAGGGGGTGAAGAAAAAGTGAAGTTTGCTTCATCCGTACCGACTGAGGTAATTCTCGTAGTCGTATTCATGATGGTGGACGTTCTGACCGGCGTGTTGAAAGCACTCAAGAACAAAGAGCTGTCCAGCACCAAAGCAAGGGAAGGCATGTACAAAAAAGCATCGTTCATCCTGTTCGTTGGCTTTGGCTATCTTGCCGACTTTGCAATGGACTACGTGGACATGGGATTCAAGTTCCCTGCGGCTATTACCATTAGCACACTGGTTATCCTGACCGAAGCTATTTCTGTTCTGGAAAATCTGGGCAGCATTAACCCTGACCTTGTGAAAATGGTAGCGCCTTTCCTGTCCGCACTGAACACTAAGAAGGATAGTGAGTATGATGAAAACCGCTGAGTATTATGTTGTTGACGTGACTGAACACGTTAACGAGAAAGTCAGTGAGCATTTCACTATCAGTGAGTTCAAGTGCACTGACAATTCTCATGTCGTTGTGCTGAATAAAGCGCTTATTGATGTACTTGAAACAATCCGCAAGCATTTCAACAAACCTGTAATCATCAACAGCGGCTACCGCACTGTAGCCTACAATTCACAGCTCAAGAACTCGTCTCCTAAATCACAGCACACTCACGGTAACGCAGCTGATATCCATATTCCGGGTATTACGCCGCTTGCCTTGTACAATTTCATCAACTCTTCCTACCGCAATTCTCTTGGGCTTGGCTTGTATAACACCTTTGTCCATGTGGATGTAAGAGACGGTAAGGGCCGATGGGATTATCGTTCTAAGAAGTAATACAAAGGAGTGAACAGAATGGAACTGTCAGAGTACAATGCAAAGACACAGGAAATTCTGTCCAGTATCGGTGAAGATGCCGACCAAGGAAAGATTTCCAATCTTCTGGCTGAACTGACTACCGGTTTCAGTGAAGAGGTTGCAGCAAAGGTAGCAGCAAGTAAGAGCGTTGAGGAGCTTACCGCTAAGAACACTAAACTGAAAGAGGACAACATGAACCTCTTTCTGCGTGTGACTGTGCCGGACGATAACAGCAAACTGAATGACTCCCAGCGCCCTGAAACTGACCCGAACCCTGTGAACCGCCTGTTTACCGATGGCAGGCTCAACCTTAAAGGCTAACGCAAACACTAAGAAAGGATAGTGATTATCTATGGCAACTGCTGTTGACGTTATTAACGCCGTTATCAATACCAGCACTGCTCTGCGAGAAGGTGTCCCTCTGGCCACTAACGCAACGCTGCAGAGCACTGGTGGCGCTATCATGTCGTACACCCCGTTCATGAATGAGTTCATCAATGGTTTGGTGAACCGCATCATCTTTCAGGAAGCACACAACGCTGTTTACGACAACCCGCTGAAGATTTTCAAAGGTGCGGAAGTTCCCTATGGCACTGATGTGCAGGATTCCATTGCGAACCCTGCCATTGCCACTCCTTATGATTCTTCGGCCATGTCTGATGTTCTGTCTCCCGGCAATCCGGACGTTAAGACCGTTTACTACCGGCGCAATCGTCAGGACAAGTACAAGGTTACTGTCTATGACGCACAGCTGGCTGGTGCGTTCGTCAATGCCGACACCTTCAACAACTTCGTGAACATGATTATCAACACGCTTACCAGCGGTGATAACATTGACGAGTTCAAGCTCATGAAGGGCCTTATCGGTCAGGCTATCAACGATGAAAACATCAACTCCACCACTATCGCCGTGGGCGCAGACCATGAAGCGTTCGCAAAGACGCTTATCACTGATGCCCGGGCAAAGTTCCTGCAGTTCCAGTTCCCGAGCATCAACTACAACTGCTACAAGAAGATGGCAGATGCTGCTGGCGTGGCAAACGCGACCGCCCTGACCACGTGGACTACCCCCGACCGTATCAGCATTCTGGTTCGTGCCGATGTTGCCGCTTACACTGACGTGGAAGTTCTGGCAAAGGCGTTCAACATGAACAAGGCTGAGTTCATGGGTCGGCAGGTCATTGTGGACAGTTTCGGTGATACTGGCAACGCCGCTAAGACGCTGGCTGTCATCGCTGATAACACTATGGTTCGTTCTCATGACAACCGTTATCAGATGGCCGAGACCCCGTACAATGCAAGCACCCTGAGCCGCACCTATTTCCTGCATCACTGGGAAACCATGGCGGTCAGTCCGTTTGCAAACGCATGGGCTTTCATCGAGGGCTAATGTAAACCCTCCGCAACTTTAACATTCTGTTTCACTCCTTACGGTAGGCAGTTCTTTCTTCCGACTGCCGAGGGTGGGTCAGGGGCAAGGAGAATAAGATGTTTTCACCTACTACGAATTTACGGCTGTTGAGTACGCCGCTTGAAAGCGATTACGGGAACACGTTGTGGTTTCCCAATATCGCAGCTCAAACTGCATACTTTACCAGCAAAACGGTAAAGACGTATGCAAACTTCAACTACATCAAGAAAGACAATACAATAGTTGTCCCTGATGAAGTTGATAATCTCTATAACTGTAACTACATCATGTACCAGAACTCCAACTTTGGTACTCGCTGGTTCTATGCTTTTATCAACCGCATGGAATGGGCAAGTAACGGAAGCACCAGATTGTATGTCAGCACTGATGTTATTCAGACGTGGTTCTTTGATATCAACTACTATCAGAGTTATGTTGATAGATGCCATTCTGATACTGACGTTGTTGGCGACAATATTGTTCCGGAATCTTTTACTACTGGTGATGCTGGCGGTTATCAACAAGCTGGTTCGCAAGACCTGTCTCCAAACTGGGTTCTTGTTTATGCAACTGCCCAATATGACGGAAGCCCTGCACCAGCTGTAACTGGCTCTAAAATAGCATCTGGTTCTGGCCTTGTGTATAACAAGGCATTTAACCAGAGTGACCTGACAGAGGTTCTTAACCAGTACGTAAAGAACGGAACAGCTACAGCAATTTCTCGCATTCAGCAAGTTCCGGTTGGAAATCATTCCCCCACAATTTCATTCTCTAAATACCCTTCTACTATTCATGGCTATGTTCCAACCAATAAGAAATTGCTGTCAGGTGCATTCATCACAAATTACGCAACAATGTACGGTCAAGAAATTAACTTCAATCCTGCATTTATTAACGGCAACTCTGTTACTATGCAAATCGATGTTGAAGGAACTGGCGGCGTTGTAAGCTGTATTGTGACTAACTATGGCAGTTCAAGTGTTGCAAATATCAGCATGAATGCTGCGATTCCAGAAGCGACATGGGCATATAACCAGTACAAAAACGATTACAACTTACACAGTGGCAGTAATAGCATTTACCGTAAACGCTCAGTCGAAAACAGAAACTTTAATATGTACAGAGGTTTTTTGCAAGGCGTAGGCGGCGCAATGCAAGTAGCAGGAGCAGCAATCGACCTTGCTAACCCTATGACATATGTAACGGGTGGCGGTGCATCAAGCGCCATTCAAGGTGCGTTGTCAGGTACATCATCAATCTTAAACGCTTCTCAGGCACTTGGTCAAATTTCTGGCGGGTATGACGAAATCAGTCAAGACCTTATGGCAATCAATGAAAGCTACAATGCCCCTGCAACTGGTGGCGTTCCTGCTTCCAATATGTTCATTCAGTCTGGTAAAACTGCACTGTCATACGGCTACAAAGTTCCACCTCTTGAATTGGTTAAACGCTGTGACAAATACCTCAGTGTTTATGGATATAAGCAAAGCGAGTATAGAACAATCAATCTTCATGCAAGATTGAATTGGACTTTCATCAAAACTGTGAGCTTAAACGCTTCTGGCAATTTCCCTGATGAAGATATGAAAATCATCAAAAACGCATTCAACAATGGCATTTTCTTCTGGTCTTGTACCGCAGCATTCGGAAACTTCGACCAGCTCAATCCTATTGTGTAAGGTGGTGATATAGTGGCAAGCACTCAAGAAGATAATGCCAGCGGTCTGAAAAATTCAATTTCAGGCAATGGCGCAGTGTATACCACCATTAAAGCACAATGCCCCGGCAGTTGGAATGACGACTTAGTTGCCCTTGGTAAATTAGTTGGCATGTCACCTGCTGATATCATAAAGCTCAACCCATGGCTAACCTCAAATAACTTTGTTGCAAATGACCATGATTACGCTGTGCTTCAACTCAAGGTTGCATCTTCAACTGGTCAGGGTGGTTCGCACGGCGTGAATGGTATCTCAGATGGCTACTATGTAACCAATGAGTGGACAATGCCGCTTGGCGTTGGAACGTGGTTTGTCTCCACCGGATACAAGGAATCGCATAAAGCGCTTGACCTTACAACTGGTATTCCGGGCCAGATTGCTGGCTATCCTGTATATGCCGCAAAAGCTGGCACTGTTGTTCAATGCTATAAATCGGATAGTTGGGGCAACACAATCTTAATCCGGCATGACGAGACAAAGGACGACAGCGGTAATTGCTACTATACCAGATACGCTCACTTGATTAGTTTGCCGACACAAAAGGTTGGTGACAAAGTTAGTCAAGGCGATAAGATAGGTGCAGTTGGCAACACAGGTAAATCTACCGGATATCACTTGCATTTCCAGATTTATTTTACTTCGTCAACAAGAACCGATTACACCGCATTCAATGCTACAGCAGCATTTTCGGTAAACCCAAACACAATCACAACGTTCCCGGGCATTCCATATGTTGAGCATACCACTACCACTGTCAACTATCAAAAGTGTGACCTAGTAACAGAAAACGACATTAAAGAGTTCAAACGTGCTATTGCTGGCACAGAAGCAGAAAACCCAATGACGGAAAGTGAATGGACTAGTTTCACAAACGGTCTTATCACTCGTTACTTAGCTGGCATCAACGTTGACAAAAGCTCCGACTTAGGCAAATACCTTACAGATTTCCTACAGGCGCAATTTGATGGAATTAAGAAGAACGGCCTTGAATCCGTTTACAACTTGTTAAACGGCGGCAACTTCTTTGTGACATTGCAGAATTTTTGTGAAAGCGTTGTCAACAATTCTATCTGGTATATCGAAAACAAAGTCGGTGAAGTTATTACTACTGCTTCACAGGAATTTATAGCAAATACAAAAACAAACCTAAAGCAATGGATTTTTAACGCCACTGACACAGACCCAAACAGTGAACTGGGGCAATCACTAGGCACTTATCTGGATGGATATGTTGACAGCATTGTTAATATCGGCTGGTCTGCTGTTCGCACTGCAATCTCCACCGGTGATGTAAGACAGGCAGCACAAGTATTCATTGACCAAACAAAAAATACGACCATTGATTATGTTGCAAACATCATGGTTCACGGTGCAACTACTGCCATAAAGGCGTATGTGCCTACAATCATTAACGATGATAATGTTGCTAATGCGGTTGTCAGTATATCAACTGGTGTTATAAACGTAACAATCCAATCCATTGGCGGCGTTCTCAAGGGCCAAATTTCTATTGAGCAAGCTGCAAAAAACATTCTATGTTCAGCTGTTATCACTGTTACTCAGGTAGCATTCAGTCAATTGATTGAGCCTGTTCTTGTTCCTTGGCTAACACAAGGAGCTATGGCACTGATTACTACTGGTCTCGAAGCTTTAGGTTTAAGTCTTGGTTCACTAGCAGGCCCAGTTGGCACACTAATTGGTGGCTTAATAACCCTTATCCTTTCCCAGTTGATAAACTTCCTTTTGCAAAAACTTATCGGCTGGTTTACCCAGTAAGAAGGTGATAAAATGTACAAATATGACAATGAACTCGCTGAAAAAGAAGTTGCTGTTTCGGCATACTGTGACTACTACACACGACTCAAGAACCTTGCATGTACCATGTTCAAATGGGAAGGACTTCCGGAAAGTGTTAATGCACGATTCCTCGAAAAATGCCTGTACTTGCAGGGTCGTGCCGTGTTCTTCAACAGTGAAACCCGTGGTTTCCTTGGCTTGAACTGTAGCCTTGAGGGCATCAACCTCTATGACGAACCAAAGAGAATCCGCCCCATCACTCCTGTAACGTCTTTCCCTGCTATTGATGCAGACAACTGCGTTCTTATCAGAAACACTCCTGATATGTACCCCACCTTCCTCACCACTCGCAGATACGCAAAATCGCTGTATGATATTGATGCAGCAATTGATATCAACATTGCAGCGCAGAAAACGCCTGTTCTTATTCTTACAGACCAGAAGCAGAAACAAACTGCAATGGCTGTTTACGAAAAGTACAAAGGTAACACGCCTGTTATCTTTGGTGTAAAAGACGTGTTTGACCCAAACGCTTTCAAGGTTCTCCGCACAGATGCCCCCTTTGTTGCGGGTCAGCTGCAAGATATCAAGATTACTAAGTACAACGAATATCTGGGTTTCCTCGGTATCGGCATGGCTGACTACAAAACTGAGCGCCGCGTCACTGATGAAGTTGAACAGTTTGACAGACAAGCCAATGCGCTGGCAAACATCGGTCTCAGTCAGCGTGAAGAAGCGTGTCGCAAAATCAATGACCTGTTTGGCCTTAACGTCAGTGTTCATCTGGCATCCGAAGCATACACTACTGAGGGCGCTAAGTACAGCAAGAACAGCTACAACGCTACTTACACTAAGAACTATACTGACGATGTAAAGACCGATGAAGGTGAGGTGTAACCGATGGCTGTATACACTATCGAACTGGGCAGGCTTATCGATACCGGTTACGATATCGGCATGGATACTTACCCTGTTCCCTCATTTGTCACTGACCCTGCTGCTTGGCGTAAACAGCTGAACCAGAAAATAATCAACCACTACCTGTTCATGGAAATTGGTTGTCTGCCCCCTGACAGATTCAAGCACTTCCTGAACATGACTATGGCTGAAATTATGCCGGTAAAAAACAAGCTGTTTGAAGCGCTCAACGAAGAGTGGAAGTTCTACACCGGTGGTAACATCACTGAAATTATCAATGATGGCCACACTGCTGACAGAACACTCAACAAGAGCGGCACTGATTCAACCAGCAGCATTTCTAACAGCACTACCAATGCCAACAACTACACATTGAATGTAGGCTCGGATACTCCCGGTTCGATGTTGACCATTGAGAGTGATATTCAAAACAACACTTATGCAAGCAGAGCAACCAAAGACAAAAGCAATGGTAACACAAACACTATCTCTAACAGCAATGATTCCACCACTTACGGAAGCAAGGACACAGAGAAGAATCAGTACAACGGCAACCGGAACAGAACTGTTAGCGGCTTGTACGGCAAGAGCTATGCAGAACTGTTCAAAGAGTATTCCGAAGCGTTGCGCAACATTGATGTTGAAATCATCGATGCTTTGAGCAGCTGCTTTATGGGCATCTTCTAAGAAGGGAGACTATAACATGACTAAATTCATTCAGGCTGCGGACAGCAAAATTAAGATGGTCGAGGACAACAGCTATCTGCTGAACGGCGCTCTGCGCGTGTTTGCAGTGTTTACTGCTACCGGCATTGTGGCTGCTAACGACCCGGCGTTGCTGGTCAATCTGCCGAATGTTGGCGAACACGCAGAACTGGGTTGGTTCAACACAGCCAGCGACCACGCTGCTACTGCTGGTGCAAGCGTGAAGAACACCATGTCCAACAAGGACGGCCTGCACAAGATTACCATTAGTCTTGGCACGGCAACCGCAGCTGGTCAGGAATACCACATTGACGGCTGGATTAACCTGCCGTAAAGCGAGGTGATATCCATGGACTTCAACGCTATTCTGTACTGGATGCAGTTCATCTCTGACCTGTTCCAGTATTTGGTGAACTACTGGAAGTGAGGTGAACATCATGGCATACGAGCCGCTTACACCTCTGCCGTTCCTGCCCATCATCGGTAGGTTTGACCTGAACACCTTTATCCCGGGTTCTTCCGATTACGAAATCATGGCGCGCGTTATCGAAACGTACAACAAGGCTGTTGAGCTGTTCAATCAGATTATCAACCAGTACAGTGACATTGATAAGACTATCGAAGAACTGACAAAGGAATACCAGAAACAACTGGACGCATACAAAGCTGACACTGACCAGCACATTTCTGCTTTTGAGCAGGAAGTTAATACTAAAGTACAGGCACAGGACACTAAAATTGTTGCACAGGACAATAAGATTGCCGAACTCGCTGCAACTGTTCACAAGCTGCAGAAGGATGTTGATGACCTTATCAACGGCGAGTACATTGACAACTATGTGAAAGCACTGGCAACGTGGATTGACAACAATCTGCAGCAGATGGTAGCGAAGGTTGTTAAGTACGTATGGTTTGAGATTGACGGGAGCGGCTACTTTGTCGCGTACATTCCTGATACGTGGGACTTCGTGAACTTTGGCACTGAGCTTGACCCTGATAATGAGGACTACGGTAAGTTGGTTCTCGAGTGGGAGAGCGCAGTCGTGCAGTAATGCACTTGGTGTAGGCTGAAACATGCCGAGGTGGGTTTGTGGGAAATAAAAACAAAGGAGATAATACTATGGCTTTGAAGAAATTCATTGGCGCAAGGTATGCACCGGAGTTCGCTGGCGCTTGGAGCAATACCAAACAGTATGCTGCTCTTAGCGTAGTATATACGGGCAACCGTAGTTACGTGAGCCGGAAAACTGTTCCGGCTGGCACGCCTATCACGAACACCGAGTTCTGGATCCAGAGTTCCGACTGGAATGCTCAGGTCGCTGAGTACAATCTCAAAGTTGAAGGGTACAATGCCAACGTTGAGAAGTACAACAAGAATGTGCAGGACTACTCTGCGGCAGTCAGCGGGTTCTATGCTGACACTCTGCACAGCTTTGATACTAAAGCGGATATGCAGGCAGACAGGACGCTGGCACTGGGCGAAACGCTGCTGACCTGCGGCGATAAGAAAATCGGTGATGGCGGCGGCAGCTTCTATCAGGTGGTCAGCGAGACCAGTGTTACGGCGGTAGCTCTGGACAACGGCCTGTTCGCTGAGCCGTTTGAGTTCCAGCCGTATGACTACAGCCAGTTCCAGCAGGAAGTTGAAGGGTACAAGAACAGCACCACGCGAGTGTACAATACGCAGCAGGATATGGTTGCTGATGTTGGCATCAATGCTGGTAATATCCTGATGACCACTGGTGCGCTGGAACAGGGCGATGGTCAGGGTTCTTTCTGGAATGTCACTGACAATCAGGAAGAGGGTTCTGTGCTCCTGCAGAACGGCAAGTACGCGAAGAAGTTCAACGTTGCAAGCGTTGATGCAAGCGGCACTCTGCTGTTCAACAACAAGGGCAATCAGGTGGCTATCTGGGGCGTGAAAGCCGGTGGCGAAACAGTCAATGTGCCGGTGAGCTACAGTCTGGGTGAGACCAGAAGCGTGTTTGTGGCGGTTGAGTATGACAGCGACAATACCAACGCTACTGTGAATCTGGTTGTGAGCGGCCCAGTAAGCTTTACAAAGGCTTTTGCATGGAGCGATGCAAGTGTTGCCAGCGGTCAGGTTAAGACCGTTATCTATGCCATCACGCTTAACAGCAAGGGCAACAGCGTGTATACTGGTGCACAGGTAGCTGCAAGCTATCTGACTACGCTGGAGAAGTTCGTGGAAACGCTGACTGCTAACATTCCTAACGCTGTAGACGCACTGTCTGTTTGGAACGGAGACAGTGTTAACGATGTAAATATTCCGTTCACAGTCAACCGCACTATCTATCTTAAAGATATTGTGGCGGCACCGGGCGCTAGTGCAAACGCAATAAGCTTTACTGTGTATCTGAATTGCGCTAATGACCACACCTTCATATCCAAAAATACCATTAAAAGCACTGGGCAGGTTACAAACTTCACTTTCCCTACAATCTTAACTCCCGGCAATACATACGTCCTTGTGTTTAACACATTCGGCCTTTTTGGCAATGCATACTTCCGCCAGAGCAAAAATAACGTGAACGGCTTTTTTGGCTCTATCGGTATCAACAACGCATATTTCAATGGCCGCTTCATCTATTCTACCCCTACGTTGAGCGAAAATAAAACAACAACTGTTGTATCTACCGATGCATGGAGTGAAAAAAACAACGAGGAATACGTGTCTATTCCTTTCACGGTCACAAAATCAACTCGCCTTACTAGTTTTTCGGTTAACACGTCTAAAATCAAAGACAGTGAAAAAATTGCTGTAATCCTCACTAACATCCCCAGCCATGCCCCGACCTACAATTACGCTAGTGCATCTAGTGACACAGGCAGTTTCACTGTCAACTGCAATGTAGCGCTTGAACCGGGAAACACATACTATATGGTATTTACTAACGCGGCTAAACTCGCCACAAAAACAACTGGCACTTATGGCAACTTTGTATTCGCGGATGCTAATTACGCTGGACAGATTACCTTTGCTGACATTGACGAATAATTTAAACATCTACTTAGCGGGCCGGAAAACCGGCCCCTTTTTTATTTTACATGTCACCGAATGGCCGAACTGCTATGTTCCGTTTGTTGTGATATATAGTGTTCGACCAGCTGAGTACACGCCCCCGATTAGGAATAAAGACAACGGGGGCGTGTAC
>ERZ1035027.616-NODE-616-length-19577-cov-12.115101_pt1 | contig 19577 bp, 38 predicted proteins | sample MGYA00520604_ERZ1035027 | MGnify/ENA primary metagenome ERZ1035027 (study PRJEB33766, sample SAMN09781743) | gut metagenome | biome: gut microbiome | host: Homo sapiens | place: Madagascar | study: EMG produced TPA metagenomics assembly of the PRJNA485056 data...
TACACATTTCTCCTTTATAATCCATTTAATATTTCATTTATTACTTCGTTTAATACCTCGTCAGATACACTTTCTAGCCAATCTAAGAGGTTTTATTCATTCATTAGATAAATTATAAGGGGAGGGGTTAGCTCCCCTCATAGCTTAATTATCGACGGAATCGTGGGCGACCAGCAGTTGTTGGTGCAGTTCCTTCTGATTTTGTTTCAGTTGTTGAACTTGCATTGCTACGGAATGATCCTCGACGTGCAGTTGATTCTTGTTTAGGTTCGTTTTGTTTTTCTTCCCAACGTTTTTGAGCTTCTGCGATACTTGCTTGACGTAAGTTGTAAGCATCACGAATATCATCTTCATCAAACACTTCACCATCACCTAATGGGTCTAAACCAACTAATAATAATTCACGATGGGCTTTGCGTTTAGTATTTACTGTCTTGCGTTTACGACCAAATCCCTTACGTTCTCCACTATCTTCTGGTTGAGCAACTTCTTCCTCAACGTAGTATCCATTTAATTCAACCACTGCCGACCAAGAATATCCTAATACTTCATCTGTGTAATCTAATAAATCTGCTCCTAAGTCAACAGTTTCTAACTCTCCATCTTCATTTTCGATTTCAAATGAACCTGCTACAAATTGAGTTTTAACACAACGAATCACTTGATTATCTTTTGAACCATATGTATAAGGGATTGACATTGTAACGATTGCTCGTCCTGTTTCTTCATCATTGATGATTTCTGGTTTAACATCTTCTACCACACCATTTAACACCACTTCATTTTCTAAACGTGGGTTTTCTTTTGGATCATCAATAGAGATTTTAGCAAATCCTAATTCAAGTCGGAATGTTTCTTTAACTTCTCCATCTTGTCCAACATAGAAGTTATCAACCATTTTTAAGTTTGTATGTCCTTGTTTATCTTTACCCCATACTGAAATTGTTGGAGTTTGAGTTAAGTCCTTGGTTTTAGCAAATGTATCTAATTCCTCATTAGCCATAGCTTCTAATGCTTTAGTTGTTGAGTCCATTTCCCCGTTGTAGTAAGACATGATACGGTTTTGAACATTTACAGTTGCAAATTGATTTTCCCCTGTTTGTACTGTGAAGTATCCATTATGTGCTTCTACTTTATCACCTTTTTTGAAGTCGTTGCTATCGAAACGTGCTTCAACTTGTTTCTTTTCAATTTTATATCCTGCGATAACTCCGCTCATAATTACATCATTGCTTACTAATTTGATATCGATTGCCATATGTATATTCTCCTTCTGCCCTTCTCTCATGGGCTTCAAATTTATTTATTTGACCACTTAACGACCATGCCATTCTATCAAGTGGGAAGTTGTCTTAATGTTTATTACATTTATTATTATATACTCACAGTTGTCAAAAGTCAACTAGAATTGCAAAGTTTTTAAACTTTTTAATTACTTACGTTTCTTACCAACTTCTTCTTTCTTGATCGTTTTACCTAATTCAGATTTCACTAATGCTAAATCTGCTTGATTTAATAACATATCGTTTTTAACAACTAATTTCTTAGAGTCTCGCACAAACGCCACTAGCTTGTTTACACCTTCTGTTGTAACTGTTGCAGTTTGAGTTTTAGTATCAATAGTTAAAGTTGCTTGTTTTCCATTTTTTAAAATTGTTTTCATAATATCAATCTCCATTCAATAATATGTATTCTAGGTAATTCCCTAGAATCAAGAGGTTAAAGATTAACCTCTATCTTCTAATTAACTACCACATTTATTATTGTATACTCTTGATTGTTAAAAGTCAACCATTTGTTTAAACTTTTTTAAGTTTTTGTTTGAGTATTTTTTTTGATTTATCTCACATTTAATATTATATACTCAACGTTTAGAAAAGTCAACTAGAGTTTTATAAAATTTAAACAATTTTATATTCACCATTCAACTCTTTCAATTCATTGGCAATATAGTCTAAGACAAAATCATATGTATATCCATCTTCTTCATAGATGGGATAAATTCTAATCTCACTACGAGGATCGTTCTTATCCACGACTGAAGTAGCCATATATAGCACCATATTCTTATAGTTGTCCTCTGCTAAGACTTCCTCACGCACAAGACAATCCAGTGTTGACTTAGCACAAATGCCATCTGAATCCGACTTAGTGGCACGAGGTTTGAATTGCACGACTAAAACAATACATTTCTCAATATATGCACGGGGAATATTCTGCCTTTCAATGCAATATCTAACATAATCCTCAAATTGCTCCCTACGACTATTTTGCACTTGTCTACTAGGCACGTTAAGGAATATATTCCATGTTGATAACATACCATCTCTAGCTTTGCCTAGATACTCCATAGGCAAATACTTGGCTCTTGGGTGCAGTTTTCTCCATAGTTTCTCATCTTCTTCACGATGATCTGGTCTAATACCAGTGTGCCTACCAAAGTAGTGTTTATCTAAGCGTAAGGTAATTATTTCTTTTGAGTAATCTCCCAAACTATACAATCCCCCTTATATCTATATGCTAGGTTACAACCTAGAGTCAAGAGGTTATAAACTAACCTCTATCCTCTATTTTACAACTAAATATGCTTCTCTTGTAGCGTACTATATTTAGATTGAAATATGAATTGCATTTCTACAATCAAACCCAATTTCTCCCCAACCTTTTCATTCTCCAAGAGCAATTCTTCATAATACTTAATAGCCCCACTAGAACTTTCAAAATCTTTGTGTTTAATAGGTATGCGTCTACCATCTGATTTACGCTCTTTCAAACAAACTCGATATATTGGTCTACGCTCTTTTTCTTCCTTGGCCAATACTACTCACCCTATTCAAAAGTTTTTAATATATCTTCGATTAATTCAACTTGATATGTTCTCCACTCATGGTCTTTTGCATATTCAATAACTGCTTCTTTATCATCTGAGAAATAAGAATCAATTTGTGGCTCTGCAATCCAACCTTCCTCTTTCAACTCACAAGGCTTGAAATGAACATTAATACCAATCCACTTCTTGCCCATAGCGTTGCCTTTCTTAGCTTCACTAAGGACTTTGTAATTTATGTATTCTAATAATTGTGTCTCCTCTACTCTCATACAATCACCTACTTAATAACAATAGTAATTTCTTTTGTATCTTGTTCAACTTCTGTGTGTGTACCTTTTACTCCAAAATAACGAGCTGAGTTGGGTAGCTTAATATTCACACTACGATTAACTGCTTTGGCTTTCATGAGTGCATATTTTAATTTCTCTACTGCTTCAACAATCTCTAATTCAACCATAGAGTTTAACTCTTCTGCCATTGTAAAGAAATCTTGTTGTTGATTCACTGGTGCTGCACAATATGGTGCTTCTGCCTCAATCGTTTCTCTGACTACTCCCTCAAACTTAGATTGCATTTCTTTTAATATTTCACTCAAACTAAGTAGTTCACCATTATCTTGAATAGTCACGTTTTCGATAGTTTCTTCTTTTGCACGTTGAGCAACTAGCCAATCAATATCAACCATGTTGTATGGAATCCAGTCAAATTGGCATTCCCCTTCTCCCCACTTACATTTTAAACTGCAATCATCACAGTCATTTTTCAAAATACCGTAATAAAGACTATCTTGTTTTGTGTAGCTATCACTAAATGTGCCTTCAATCGATTTAACTCTATATTCAATACCCCATTCTTCTAAATCATCACGAAGTTTAATCATGTCACCTGGCTTAACTTTCTTGACCAACTCAATCATTTCTTCATAGGTTAAATCTGCTTTCACATTTCCAAATGTAGTATCTAACATCTATATCTCTCCTTATCCTAAATAATCTTTAACTTGCTGAAGTACATTGCCTTCAAGGTCTAATTTACGTGAACTATATACTTCACTACCTTTTTCACGTCTATTCTTTCGATATTCGCATTCACGAACTTTATTTTCATAATAATACCCAATATGACCAAACCCCTCAGATACTTTATTAATAGCGTCTTGTAACAATTCGATCTCGTCTGTAACTTCTCTACGCTCTTTACTTAGTAAATGGTAAGCCTTAGCTAAGTTATAAGCATTAGTAGGTGTTACTTCTTCATTTTCAAATTGATGCTGAATATCGCTTCTCATTAAATTCACATCGTTTTGTCGCTCTCTCAACTCTTTAATATGTAGGTGCATTTCTGTCACTGTTTCTGCCATCATTTCAATTAACTCTAAACTTTTACACATGATTCTTTATATCTCCTTTTTGTTTCAACTTTCTACATTTATGATTATATACCTAATATTTCATAAAGTCAACTACTTTTTAACAAAAGTTGATAAATGTCAACCTCATGCGCAAAAGTAGGGAAATTAACTAAACTTGCTTATTGCCCAATGTACTTCCTAAAGCCTTAATAATTTCATTTACCGTTGTTTTCTTCATAAAATATCTCTCCTTAATTAATTTACTACTTTGTTACTACATCATTATGTGAAATCTCAACTCGTCTACCATCTCTATACATATCAATGGTAAACGATTTAATATCCCAACCTTGTGATTTTAATTTATCTAAGAATTTGCTCACTTGACATAAAATATCTTCACACATTGACAATTGAAATGTCTTTGGTGGCATAGGAAAACACTCTTCTAAATCATTGAAGTCAACATAAAACTTATATTCTTCACCATCAAGAAGTTTGACTTCTGCCATGCGTAAATGCTTCAATAGTCCGACCACTAACACTGTTTTACCGTTTTGATCTTTACCACCAATGTTTAACACTTTATCTTTTGTGTTAATCCTCATAATATCTCCAATTTGAATGTCTTTCATATTGTCTCTCCTTTTATTCATATACTTTATTCAATTCATAAGAAGTTAAATATATTGTTACATAATAACCTTCATCATTAACTCCTTGCACAATAGTTTGTTCTTTCTCCACTTTTACCGTACACACTTCATTGAAATACTCTTTGGCTTTAGCCAACGCTTCTTCATAAACATTGAAGATAGCTCGTGGTTCTACCCATGTATCTGTTCCATCTCCATAAAAATCAGTTTCTACTTCATATAACCAAACTTTCATATTTATCTCTCCTTTATTTTTTATCTTGTTTACATTTACTATTATATACTTACCGTTGGATAAAGTCAACTACAAAATTCAACTTTATCAACTTTTAGTGGATATAAGTGTGACATAAAGTCACGCTAAGCTTCGCTATCCACTTCAACGATTAAATGTTTTTGATAATCTTGCATTGGTTGCCAATATTTCCATTTATCTGTCAGATCGGTTTCATGCTCCCAATAGGCACGTATTCCATCCACATCGCATAGTTCATCAAAAATAATTTCACACAATACTCCATTGAGCCGTACATCATTCATTCCTTTTCTATGTTGGATTTCTGCCCATTCATATAGGACTTTGTATTTGTATTTCTTATTCTTAATATAACACAAGTCTTCCAATATATAATCAATTGCTGTAAAAGATTTTGTCTCGTCTGCATATTTATGATAGTTTGACTTACACACATAAAATTCATAGCGTTTCCAACCTTTAATCATCTCTTTGCGAATATGACGAGCCATAAATTCACCAACTTCTTGTACTGACAAGTTGGTTGCTTTCTTGTCAAGTCGTCTGTGTTTAATGTAATCAATTTTATCCAAGCTCCAAGCAAGGGGGTATACCAATGTATACCACACCTCGCTTAAACCTTTTGCAGTTTGTTTTTTAAATTTATGTATTCGTTGTTGTGTTTTAAATTTCATAAGCTACCCCCTTACTGTAAAGCTACATCAGAAATATCATCGAATGTCTTGTCATCTCGGAAACGATTTTTAAATGTAGGGAAACGAAGTCCGTATCCGCCTTTGTCGTTTTGAGTGACCTCAAAATATTGAACCTCGATAACATGACCAACAATCAATTCTGGGTTCTCCCAAAACTTAATACGGTGCTCATCTGAAAATCCACTTCCACATTCGCATTCATGCAATTCTCCATTGTGCAAGTATTGGATCACAATTCCACCTAAACGACCTTTATTACGACCAGTACCCTCATATACGTCTTTAACCCATACATCAGCGTCTTTGAATGACTTAACTTTTAATACTCCATTATGTCGCTTACATTCATAATAAGCATCGGCAATATTAACCATAGCTCCCTCATACCCTTTGTCTTCTAAATCTTTAGCAATTAACGGTACTTGAGATTGGTCTTTGCCTTGATATAATACTTCGACATTAACTAAGTTTGTTAGTTTATCGGCATATTTATGGAATAAAGACTCTAATAATCCTCTACGCTCATGGTATTGTAACTTACCTTTTCCTTGTTTAAAATCAACAGTATCAATTAAATCAAAGCAATGGAATTGTAGTTTTGCCTTGTCTCGTGAGTAACCCTTTTTACGAGCAATCTTTGTTGTAACCTTATATAAATCTCCACTGGACAAATTATCATCATTACGAGCGATTAATTCTCCATCTAGGACATAGATACCTAACCCAATTAATTGACACTCTTGTTGTAAATGGTCTAATCCCTCATAGATTTCTCCTTTACGGGTATAAAATTCGTAAATCCCTTGCTCATTTGGAACAGCTAAAATGCGGAATCCATCTAATTTAGTCGTCACATAAAATTCTTTACCTTGTGGAATTTCTTTCTTTCCAAACGATTCGGCTAATTGCACATTAAATTCTGGTACAAGACCTTTCCATACTTTATTAATAGATTTAGCATTAACACCAATCTTTAAATCCTTAAACAAAATACCTTTAATCAATTCACGATATTCACTAGGTATTTGATTCTCAATGTATGACTTCGTAGATAAACGTAATAAGTCATTAATATTGCTTGATGATAGCTTATCAAACATTTCAAATGGGTTGCTAAAAATTGAATTGCTCACTACATTAACACCATCATAAACTTGCTCTGAGATGCCATACTTTTTAAAAGTATCATATGTGTAGTTTAATACCTTACAAATCATCTTTTCATCTTCATGTCCAATATATGACTTCAAGATGGTTAATTTGTCCTTATTGCTATTTGTTGCTTTTAATTTATTTACCACTTCTAATACTGTGTCTAATTGATTCCAATTCATACTATAGATTCTCCTTTGTTTTAATTATGCTACCGATGTGATTTTTCATCTGTTTTAAAACTGTAACTGGTAACTCCATTAAATTATCGTTACAATGAATCATAAAAACTATCTCATCTGCTAAGTCACCTTTAAGTGAAGCACGAATTATGTCATTATGCCCAATAGATTCTATAGTGCTACCATTCTTCAATTTAATTTTAGTCATTTCTCCATCACCTCCATTCAATAGTAATATTTCCATTTTGACATTTGATTGTGAAGTATTCACCATCTTCTCCTAAGAAACAAATCTCACCATCAGTTAAATAATTAGATATGCACTTGAATATTTCATCATCATCGCCTAGTTTCTCTCCACTAAAATAATCAATATTATACATATCGCTTTCTTTGTTGTAATTTAAAGGGTAACGTAATTCTTCAAATAAATCTTCAATCCTATCTGTTTCTTCGATAAACCTTTTATCAACCCACATAATAGTACGTTTAGTTTTTGCCCATTCTTTAATATCGTTAATAATGTTGTTTGCATCTGAACGTTTAAATTCCATACCTTTAACATATTCTAATTCAATACAATAACCCATTATTTTTCCTCCTTAAATGTCTTTAAAATTTGTATTTTACTTTAAATACTTGCTACATACTTCTTTCATCTCGTAAAAAGTTAGATTTCCATTATCAGAAAGTTTGTCTATGCAATTGCTATACCTGTTAGCATTTATATAATTACTTGAGTTATCACCCATAGATGTGCAAAACGTAACAATCAAAAAACCACCAAGAAAAACTATTATAAATACACTAAATTCTTTAACGTTCATAGATTCACCTCTTAAACCATCAATTTTAATTACTTTGGTTTAACCATTCCATATAGCATTTAGCGTGACACGTTCGACAAAGACCTTTCGATTCAAAAATGTACGTCTCACTATCTCTCACTTCTTTGTTACAACACTCACAGTTTGCATATTCGATTGGATATGAATTATAACTCGGCATCCATTTACGAATTACCTCAAACTCATTTTCGCAAGACTCACACTCAATGTCTAATTCATTACCTCCATCGAACTCGTATGTATCCATATCATGTTCGTGACCGCAATAAGGACATTCAACAACATCATAAATACTCATCTATACTCCTCCCAAAGTAAAAACTATATTTTTAATTACTTCTCAAATGTATAAAAACTATTTCTTGTTTCAACAAGAATATGACTAAAACTCTCATCTACCGATACAACATCACTCGTTATATTTGTGGAATCTTTTGTAACAAAGACCATTGGCTCTCCAACCTTACATATTTTAATTTCGCATTCTTTTTTTAAATCATCAAGAACATCATATACAACACCAACTTTAGGCTCTTTGGTATTAAAACAAACAAACTTCATAAAGCAACTCTCCTTAACGTTCATAAAAAATTTAATTTTATTTACAAGATAATATCAATATCATATCCTTCGAACCAACTCACAAGCGTAAATACAGTTCCTTTGGGCAAATAATGTTTATGTTTATTGATATGTCTAATTGCACCTTTTAGACTATGGATGTTTAAATTTTCAGCCATCCAATTATCGTTATAATATACTCCAAAAGCCTCTTCCTCAGTAATCCATTTGTTTAGTGTTGGATGCCAATAAGCATGGTCATTAGCCATCAATCCACCAAAAATGTGTCTACGTTTATGAAAACCTTTAAATGTTCCTTTCTTAATGCGATTTCCCTTGCATTGGTTGAATTTAACTTTCATGTCACTTACCCCTTTTATTGTCTCTTCAATAAAATTACCGTTTCATCTGTTAGAAGATTAACCAAAAGAATATCATCATTCTCATCTTCTATTACATCAAAGAATCTTGCTAACGTATCACGATAATCTTCATTACGATCCATTTTAACCTCATCATAAGTTGAGCCACTCTTCATATCTTTTGGACTATACTCTTGTATATCTTGCCACCACATATCGCTCACTCCTTTGTCTCTCGTTCTTACATTTATTATTATATACACCTTATTGATATAAGTCAACTACTTTTGATAAAAAGTTTAAATTTATCAACTTTAGTGTCTTACGTGTAAATTGCAATATCAACCTACTTCCTTATTATAGCATAATAATTAAATACAAGTAAATAAATTTTATACAATAATAGGCATAAATCTCATAAATGTGAATATTATTTTAACATGAACGAGGTAATAACTTTTACAACAAAGTGAATAATGTTACATAAAAAAGTAATAATTAGAAACTTGGCTACATAGGATTTAACATAGAGAAAATCAAGGGAGATGATAAGATGGTTAATTATTCAAGCTTAAAGGAGAGAGAAGTATATAAAGTATTTGGAGATTGTGGTAACAGTGTTACGAAAGTGGATATTTACGATCCATTAGGTGACGTAAATCGTATTGCAATTCCTACCTTGCTTTCAGTTGGGGAGGATAGAATGTATCAAGGTAGCTACATAGTGCGTGACTATGAAGGTGAAAATTATGTAGTTGGTGATGAAAATAAATCAGTGAATACTAATATCTTGCTATCCAAAATGGACTTGACTCACAAGTTAGCTCTATTCGTAGCAATTCATCAATCTGTCCCAAATGGGACTAGAGTTGAGCTTTATGTTGGACTACCAATTCATTCATTCTATAATGCTGATTATCGAAAAGAATATATTGAGTTTTACTCAGATGGTGAGGTAACACTAAATGTTAATAACATTACGAAAACATTTACCATCACAAACGTAATTGCCATGCCAGAGTCGGTAGGTCACGTATTCAACTATCCAACAAATTCATTGGTGGGCGTAGTAGATATTGGATATACAACTATTGATGCAGCAGTATTCAAAGATTGTGCTCCAATACTTGAAACAGTATTCTCATTAGTCGATGGTGCCAATCCATTTAAGATTAATGTGCGTGATACTTTAAATAAAGAATTACTACTCAACATTCAAGCCTATCAAATGGATGAAATCTTACTGGAAGGAATGTATGGTGCTAAATCGGAGCAAGCAAAAGAAATTATTCATGAATGTAAAGTATCTTATCTGCGAAAAATCGTACACGAAATGTTAAAACATAAATGGGAAATTCAATCATTACCAATTGTGTTTACTGGTGGAGGATCACTATTGTTACAAGAGGTAATTAATGAATATGAAACATTTTCAGTGTCAGAAAATTGTATTTTTGATAATTTAGATGGTTTTGGAGAAATGGGGTTGATTTTAAGTGAATGATAAAAATAAAAAGATGCCCAAACGAATAACGTTGAGCATCCCTAAAGGATATGAAAATGAATATGAGTTTTTAGATAAACAAATCAATAAATCTCAATATATTTGGAGTTTGATACGGAAAGATATGGAGCAAACTTCCACTGACAACAAAATTTTAGAAATTGTTTACCAGGCTATGACCAATCTTACACCTGGCACAATGGTGAGTAATTCACAACAACATTTACAGCCTTCAACAAAGAAAACTGGAAAATTAGACGAATCAAAGCTTAAAAAGGGGGCTATGAGCATACTCCAACAATAGGGTATAAGGTGAGCCAAATTGCATCTCGTTTTAGCCCTTGCTTACGGCTTACGCTCGTTAAGCTTAGTGCTTACACGATAAGCATATGCTTGGCACTTCGCAAATTATACCACTTCTGTCGAATTTTACAACATTTACACAATTTAATATTTTTAATTGCTTATTTATTCTAAAAGAATAAATAGCCACCTCTTAAAGAGGAAGTTGGCTAAATACCCAAAGTCCAAGTGAAATCCATAGATATACATTCATCAATATTACCTCCTTCGTTTTAATTTATAATCATATTATTAACCACTTGGACTTCATTTATACATTGAGGAGGAATAAAAATGGAATTTTTAATAAAAACTTTAATGACTATTGTAGCGACTACAATGGTTTGTCGAAAAGAAATGATTCAGATTTATAATGAAGTCAAAGCGTCAAGAGAGGATGAGTAAAATGAAAATTAGTGCTTTCTATGTAACTAAAAATGGTAAAACAATAGATGAGAAAGATGTGGTGATGGTTGTCTCTAGTGCAACTAAAACAATCGCCATTACAAGCTGTGGAGCATATGCTTTGCCAATTTTAAAAGACTCAATGCCATTAACTGGAATTGTTGCTCAAGCTTCAAGTTTGGAAGAAACTGGAACTGCTATTGCCGATGCTTTTGATCCATTGATTCATACATTGCAAGATTTAGCTGAACCTTTCTCATTAGCTTTTTGCTTAAAGGGTATCTTCATGAAAATGCAAGGACATGAAGCAGAAGGGAATAAAGCAATGAAAAATTCAATCTATGGTTATTTAACAGTGCAATTCCTACCTCAATTGTATGACTTACTAAAAGCGATTAAATTTTAGGAGGGATAAATATGGCTATTTTAAATTGGTTATTGAATCAAATTGTCGGTATTCTTCAATGGTTGATTGAGAAAGGTGCAGTTTTAATTCTACATGGAGTTGGAGGGTTCTCACGCTTTATGACTGAACAATGTCATGAAGCCTTCCTCCTCTTTGGAATGATTGGAATATTCTTCATTATGGCGAATGGTAAGAAAATAGGTACTCGTATGATTAACCTATCATTCCTATCATTCATCATCATGAAAGTGTTGGGAGTGTGTTTATAATGTTGCTTAAAAACAATACTTTAGTCAAACGAGATGAAATGATAACATACAAAATCACCCCAGACTTTGGAGTGAGTAATTCAAAGAATGAAATTATCACAAGTGCAATTACCAATATATACAAATCACCAAGTAGTAGACTATCCTTAACCAATCTTAATTATACAAAGCCTAGTCGTGTTTACTTCAATATTGTGCTAGAAGATAAAAATGCTAATTTCTACCTTTCAGTGCCTAGTAAGTATGAAGATTTGTTTCAAGGTAAGATGTCGTCTTGTTGGAAGAAATCTGGGTTTGACGTTGTAGAAGATACGTCATTCTTGAAGCTTCCCTTCAAATCAACTGTTGGAGGGGAGTTGATTCTTAAAGACTATAATTTCAAAACCATTGCAACAAGTCTGTCTGATACTTCACATTTGAACTCAATCTTCCAACTCATGAGATCAATGGGTGATGGAGATAAAGTTGTTATCAATATTGCCATTGAGCCTATGACACGAGTGAATTGGAATAATATAGCACAAGAAGAAATAAAAAATGAAAGAAATGGCAAACCTCGATTGGATATAGACTCTATTCAAGAATATCTGCTCAAAAAGGGATTTGAAGGTATGAATACTGCACTAGACTTATATATTGAGTATCGTTTATTACCTGTCGAAGCTATATTAGGATTGCTAGGTGGAGATGATAAAGTGATGGATTTAGAGAAATCCAAAGCTAAGAAACTGTCCAATGAAGAACGCAATATGGGTCGTCCTAATGTGTCTGCACTCAAAAGAAATTCAGACGTGGCTAAATGTCGCATTACTATCCTATCATCAAGCACTGACCTATCAAGAGCAAATATTAATTTATTGTCAGTCGCAGAAAGCTACAAAGAGTTAAATGACGAAAATGAATTTGTATTAAAACCTTTAAGTGCAAAACGAATACCCAACAGAATTAGAGAAATTAGATACTTCGACGTATCTCCAAATAATTCATGCATATTGTCAACAAAGGAATTGGCTAAATTAATTCAATTGCCACCTAAACAAGCTCAACGTGACTTCAAGATTAAGGCTATTGATGAATTGGAAGGTGAAGTATCAAAAGAATTGCTTAGTGGTCATGTGCCCATTGCCATCACTAAGAAACGTGGAAAAGAATATATTGTATATCGCTCGGACGATAAATCAACTCGTTGTCTTCCTTGGATAGCAATAGGATCGCAAAACGTAGGGAAAACTACTATGATGAAACGCATAGCCTACGAAAACTTCAAAATGGGTGATGCAAATTTAATTATTGATACCATTGAAGATTGTAAGGTTGCTAAGGCTTGTAAACAATTAATCCCAGACGACAAACGTGTGGATATTAATGTGTCTCTAAGCAACATTAAAAATGTCCCGTCATTTTCCTTTAATGAAATTAGTTGCTTAATTACAGAAGATATGGATAAATTTACTCGATTATCTCTAGCTAGTGATATTGCAGAACAAGTTCAGCTAATCATTGAAAACGTATCAGACGATAGTGCTTTAAGTGATGCAATGGTTAGATACTTATATAGTGCTTGTTTAGTGACTTTTATTAAACCTATGGCTACACTCAAAGATGCTTTTGATGTACTACGAATCCCAGAGGAGCGACACAAAGCCATTTTATATGCTCAAGGTAGTGGTTGCTTTGAAGACGAATCAGTATATTATAATCTCTATCAATTGGATAAAGAGGTCAAGGTCAAAGAATGGCAATTAAATGAAGATGGCAAGGAGGTTGAAGTATCTGTTGCAAGAACAGTTAATAATGACCAAGCCATCGTGGGTATTAACAATCGTCTAACGCAGTTGGAGAAAGTCCCTTATGTTCGTAAAATGCTATCTCAAAGACCGAACATTGAAGAAGATTTCCTAAAGTATATCGAAGAAGGTAAAACCATTGTGGTTAGTGTTCCTCAATATGATTTTAAGTCCAAAAAGATTCGTGACATGATTGGGTTGTATTACTTCTCACGAGTATGGTTGGCAGTGCAATCACGTAAAGATAATGAGAATGCCAATCCATGCCACATCTTCTTTGATGAAGTCTATACTATTCCCTCTACACTAAAACTTCTTGAAGAACATGCGACTGAATTTCGTCGTCATAGACTGGGCTTTTTCTCAAGTTGTCACCATCTCGGTCAATTTGGCGATACATTAGCTTCATTTCAATCGGCAGGTGGAAGCTACATTATGTTCTCAAGTGCCGAGAAAAATTCATTTGCTTTACTGAAAGAATCATTAGAGCCTTTTGAGCTAGAAGATTTACTCAAACTAAAAGAACATCATGCCATCATTTTACAACGTGGTAAAGAAGGATATTCACGCTATATTGGTCGCATTCCAGACTTCTTAGAGGATTTATCACACATTCAAAATTTCAAACAAAATAAAAAGGACTAGAGGGGCTAAATTCTAGTCCTTTTATATAAGGATTAAAAAGTGTGAAGCATTGTGTGTGGGGTAAGAGGTTAAGAGTAACGTAGGTAAAATTTTTGATGTATATGCTAGTTGTAGTTTGGAACACAGATACATTCGGTTGTAGTAACTTGTTGCCCCACACTACTGTAATGCACAGAATATTTGATTATATACACTCGCATTTAAAAATAATATAACCAATTAATACCAAAAAAGGACTAGAGTAATCTAGTCCTTGTGTGGTCTCTTATCTCACTATTTGTTGCTAAATAATTTATAAATCTCTTTTAATTCCATTGGAGTATATTCCCTTGTTTTAACTCCAATTAATTGACGTTCAAGAGCCACGATTGAATCAATAAATACACCAAATCGCTCAATAGCCTCTTCAACGTGTTTTGGTTTGCTACTGTAAATTGTTAAAGGATTGAATACTGTGTCAAAATCTATGAAAGCATGACCATCGGTATATCCAATGGTGTATCCACCTTTACCAGACAATAGCGAACCTTTAATCTCATAGAACTCATATAGACTTCTATGTAGCTTTCCTTTTTGATCTAGTAGCTTAGATTTTAGTAAATTCAATGTTAATGTTTTAGCTAGAGAAGGATATTGCTCAAAAGAATCTGTGACATCACCACTAGGCAGCAACATCCACCCCTCGCTAGTCAATTCATCCAATTCTAACCAACATTCTGAGCCGTCATCAAAAACAATTTCACCTGCTTCATCAACTCGAATAAAACAACTAGGTTGCCAAGACTCGTGTTGAGCTTTACCCCCTAAAGTAATGTGCTTATAAGCATCACACCAACGCACTTTATCTCCCATCATATATCATCTCTCCTTATGACCACATTTTTAATTTTATATGAAACATTTGTTTGAGTCAACTAAAATTTTGCAAATTATGTATTTATTCGACAATTGTCCAATTATCATTACCTAAGAAATTGTCACGTAGCAATTTAACGATAATGTCTCCTACTGAATTATAACTATCAGAAACAAGACCACGATTCGTATTTATTAAATAGTAGTCTACCTCAATATCAAAGGCAATAGAAGTTCCAATCATGTAAATATCTCCCTCATCACTTTTAACCTTTGAACCCACTTTTAAATTTAATAATGCTTCAATATTGTCTAATGTTTCATCTTGGTATGCAATAATATCGTCTTTAGTGTATGCCATTATTTCACTTCCCCTTCTTCTTTAGTTTCTTTAGCTTGTTCCATTTCCTCATGTAATGCTTTGGCGAATTCTTGCCAATCCTCATCAGTCATATTCATGTATTGGTCTGCCAATGATTTGGACATTTTGTTTACTTTCTGAGCCTTCAACTGTTCTTTGATTCGATTTTTGCGATATTGTTTATAGTTTGTATTTGCCATACTCTATCCTTCCTTTCTATTCTGTCACGTATAATTCAATTCCTAAGTATTTTAAGTGATTAGCAATAATCAAAGCACTATCATCACTTGATTCTGGGTTAAACACGACATAATCAACAATATCTCGTGCATTGGCGAAATCAATTTCATCCGCTTCAACTCGCCTCATGGCTTCTTGCAATACTTCATAAGTCATTCTATCTCGGTCTAAATAGCGTTGCACACGAATATCAGTGTCCACATCAATGAAGAATGAAATAATCTTGATGTCAGTATCTTGATAATATTCTCTCAACTCTTGAAGTCCATTAATGTCAAGAATCATGATAAGATGACCTTTGGATAATTTATCGCTAATCTCTGCTTCACTCATGCCATAGAACCAAGTATTACCATCTGCAACTTGATATGATCTTGTTTCAACAAATGAACCATTGCTATACATACCCTCAAACTCTGCATCGTCAACAAAATAATATTCTCGACCATTAACTTCATTCTTTCGCATAGGACGAGTAGTGTGTGATACACAAGTTTGTAGATTTGCATACTTACCTACTAGTTTGTTTAGTGTTGTGTCCTTGCCAGATGCTCCTTTTCCACATAGTACAATAATTGAATTATTCAATTCGCTCACCTCATTCGATATTCTTCTTTATCTTTTCGTAAAACCATTATCATTTCATTATTTTGTTTTTCTACCAATAAGATGACTCCATTAGCTTTTAATTTATCAACTATTTGTTTGAAGTCTTTTGCCAAATCTAGTAAAGCCAATTCTTTTTGGTGTGAATTAAATAAATTAACAACATATTTATTCTCGACCATAAATATTCCTCCTATTTATTATCTACAAAACCTTGACCACCTTTAATGAGAGTAATATCTGCTACGCACTCAATCTCAAAAGGCTTCGCATTTTTAATTGTCTCGTTAGGTATTTCAAATATGTAATCCCCAATTTGTAATTTTATGGTTTTCACTCACAAACACTCCTTTTTATTCAATACCTCACACAGTAGTGGAATTCCATTAAGTTTTGAGAATCTTTCAACTTCTCCCAATGAATCTACCCACATTACTTGTTACTCTCTGCTCAATGCACTTGCATTTTTAATAACAACAGAATCACATTTTGAGCAAGTGGTAACTACGACTTTCTCAAGTTTATATTCTCTGTTATAACTTCTCTCAACACGATAGGCATATTGTTTCTTCTTAATAAACAAGCAACATAATCCCATTGCATATTCCTCCCATGCACCAATTATTTTATTGAATAACGAAAATCGTTTTCATTAAACTCTTCCACATTTTCCGATACTTGCTCGCCACAGAAAGGGCAAAAAGAAATAGGTAGTGACTCACTAAAAGGTGACACTTCAATATCAAATGCTTTTCTAAAATAAGAAACACTAAGTTTTGCATTCCCTCCTTGTTTATATGAGCTTAGTTTGAATCCTCTACCCTTACAACCAGAACATCCATCACACATTCTATGCTCGCCACCTACACTTGCGAATTCACATAAATTATCATCGGCAAAGGTGCTGCGCTCCTCCCATATCATGTCTCCTCCGTTCTTTAGCAAATCACAAAATTTACACATAATACATTCCTCCTATAATTGAAAAATTGGTGTAATACCTTCTAGGTAATTCATAATTTTTTTAGTCGTTCTTAGTGAGAATGGTGATTTATCATACTTGCGAATGAAATTGATAAAATCTTCACCTTCATATAAATCTATGTATTCTTTGGTTAATTCTATTGTATTGTTGGTTTTAAAATATGGCTTACCTTGACCTCGTTCTTCATTTAGCATTTCCTCAAATTCAAATGTACGATTCCATACACTTAATACTTTACCTGTCATCATTGAGTATGAAGCGTAGGTTGTAAATTTCTTTCTATATTGTCCTTTAGTTGCATAACTAATCAAGAATTTAATATCTTGTGTTTCTGGACTAAATTGCACACCGTACAAATCTCCCTCTCGGACAACATATTGAATTTTACCTTTGCTTAATTTTCTTGATTTCATTCGATCTTCTGCATGATTTGTAAAATGCACTCCATTTTTGAATACTGCGTCATTTAGCAATGTCATGTAGTATCGTAATTCAACCTCTGTCATATCCTCCTTGTACCTTGTCGGTATAATTGCTTTTCTACTCATTTTCTCTCTTCCTCCTATTATATCCTTTCTTTAGATTCCCTCTACATTTACTATTATATACTTTAGGTTGATAAAAGTCAACCAAATTTCCAAACTTTTAAAAATAAATTTAAACCCCAATTTCAGCTCGTCTAAGAGGTCTCAACTTATAGCGTTTCAACTTATCAAGACTCTACCCTATTCCTCTTAGACGGGCTTATATTCATCTTAGACACTATTCTACAAATGATAGAATAGAATATTGCTCATTCCATAGCAGATCATAATTGCAACAATCCATAATCCCAAACAAATGATTGATTGTTTTAATCTCCCCATTTTATTCCCTCCTTTTGTTTTATGTGTTAATTATTCTCTTTATCATCATCAGTAAGATTTAACATTTCTTCGTCAATAACAATATACTTGCGATCTTTCCCGTCCTTAACCACTATTCTATGTTCTTTTGAGAATCCACATTTAGGGCATTTATAGAAGGAACCTTTCTTTCTTATCATATGATATTCCATTTTATTTTTACAAACACTACATTTCATATCATCACCTACTACAAGTCCATCAAATTCTGATTTTAATTACTTTAAACAATCTTCATCAATAGCAACATACTTACACTGTTTTCCGTCTTTGTTTAAAACATCATACTTTTTAGACAAACCACATTTAAGGCATTTGTAAAAAAATCCTTTCTTTGCAACCATACAAAAACCCATTTTAGTGCCACAAGCAACACATTTCATTTTCATCACCCCTAAATGTTTTTAAAAGTCTAATTTCATTCGCACTCAACCAAGTTTTTATCGCTTAAATTATAATTATTATAAATTCTGCCTGATCTTTTGAAATTAATTTAGTTTTAATTAATCTCGAATGATAATCATACGTCATAAATTCATACACGTTTGATTCATTATCCACTCGTAATGCCAAGTCGCCATAAAACCCAAATTCATAACAGCCATTTTTCATTTAACCACATCCAAAACATTAATGTAATTTTAATTTTATTTATTTTCTCTTAGCTCAATAACTTTTAACACTTGTCTTAATGCTCCAATTCTACCACTAACATAAGGTGGATAGGTAATTTCACCATTTCCCTCTATCGTATCTTGCTCACATATTTCTGAAAGTAGCATGGTTTCAACAAATGTTTTTATAAATTCAACATCTTCATTCATCTATGCCAATACCTCCTTAAACGTACATAAAAATTTAATTTTATTTACCATCTTTACAATTGTTGCAAATGCACTCACCATAAGAACCGCAATCCTCACAAAAATATCTCCCACACTTCTCGCACTGAACATCATAGTCAACATCATTCCAAAAACAAAGTTCGCAAGTATAATTTTCTTCTATATCTATTTTTTTCTCACACTTCTCGTATGTCATTTCAAAAATATCAGGTTTACACGGATAACATTCTCCTTTAACCCCCTTAATGATATAGTCACCTACATCTGCCATCATTACACCCTCTAATGTTAAAATAGAAATACTATATGAATCACATTTAACACCATTTAAAAGCTGGTCGTGATATACAATGACTTTATCGTTGCAAAATTTTATAACTTCTTCTACATTGCTACCGTTCCATTTAATAGCTTCAATTTCCACTGGTTTTTTACGATATTTCATTTTACAAATCCTCCTAAATGTATTTAAAAGTCTAATTTTATTCATTAAATAAGCACATAAGTTTTTGCTCAACATCATATAAGA
>ERZ1035027.618-NODE-618-length-19510-cov-88.946595_pt1 | contig 19510 bp, 23 predicted proteins | sample MGYA00520604_ERZ1035027 | MGnify/ENA primary metagenome ERZ1035027 (study PRJEB33766, sample SAMN09781743) | gut metagenome | biome: gut microbiome | host: Homo sapiens | place: Madagascar | study: EMG produced TPA metagenomics assembly of the PRJNA485056 data...
CTCAGCTAAATTAATAATGTTATTGTGACCTTTGTTTCTTAATCACGATGCAAAGATACTAAGTTTTATCCTAACTACCAAATGTTTTATTAAGTTTTATCCTAACTTTAACCTTTGTTTGCTGATTTAATATACAAATTAAGATATGTTTGCATAGTTAGGTTAAAAACTTAGTTTTTCATAATAAGTTTGGCTGTTTGCGAAAATATTTGTATCTTTGCAACATCAATAAAAAATAAAGTTAGAACTTAATATATAATAAGGTATGGATATACGAGGCATAATTAAACGAAAAGGCTTTACGCTAACGTATGTAGCGGATAGGCTGACTAATAAAAAAGGTGGTAAGGGAGTATCTTTGCCATCCTTGATACAAACTATTGATGGGAATCCAACTGTCGCTAGTCTCCAAGAGATTGCTAATATAATAGGTGTATCTCTTTCTGAGCTTGTAGCGGACGAAAATGAACAGCAGTGTGCTTCTATAGTTTGCCCTCATTGTGGCAAGCCTATCGAAATCAGCGTCAAGAGAGGGGAATAGTCCTCATCCTTGGAAACAAATATCCCAAAAATGGTGTATTTATATATATCATTTTTGGGATATACAAATACATTATGCTATCTTCAAGTTCGCAGCCTTAGCCATGTTTGAGATTACATCGAACATCTTACCCAAGAACCCATGTTCCTCTGCTATATCAAGATTACTTTGTCTCTTTTTCCGCTTATACGAGTTGATGGAAATGTTGTGAGCGTAATACAATGTGTCGTAGATGCTGTGCCAAACATCCTGCTGTTTTGTGTTGGTCGCCCTCGAATACTGGTTCACCAACTTTCTAATCTTGTTTCGCATCGTAACCTCTGGAACTTTGTTGTCTGAAAGCTCTACCTCCAACAAAGCTTTTGCGTTATCCGCTTGCTCCAGCTCCATCTTATCCAAGCGTTCTTTCTGCTCCAGAGCTAATCGCTCCACGCCACTAAGCCTTTTCTCTTGTTCCACCATTTGGTTTACTGCCATTTGAAGCACTTCCAATTGTGATAACGGCTTTGACACTGAATAAGAACCTGTCTTGCGGATAGTCTTCAAGATTTCCTTTACTCCTTTCTTGAATTGTTTGGCTATTGGTTTGCGAGATTGCATCAAGACCTCGTAAAGACCATCTTCTGTTAACATCCACACTTCACGATTCTGACCTGAAAGGAATATTGTTCCCATCAGCTTCTCATCCTCATCAACCGTCTCGACCATTTTAGATGGTTGGGTGTGTTCAATCCACTCTGCTACATCCTTTGCCAAGAACAAAGGCTCATCAACACTTCCATACACATCAATCTCCTTTTCAAGAAGCATTGACTTGTTAATCACTTTAATCTCATTCATTCTATTTTCCTTTTCAGTTTTTAACGTGTGTCTCACGCTCTAAAAATTAAACTATTATTTCTATAATGCGGAAATCGGATGCAAAGATACGACTTTTTAGTATAACTTGCAAGTATATTAATGCAATAAAGATTGTTATAACAAAATATAACAGATAGTATAATGATAGTTAAATATAAAGACGAACAATGGCGGTTTCGTATAAAAGATGTACTTTTGCATACTAGTATTCCGCATCGTCCATTGCTGAGGCTAGGGACGTGCTGGACAAGTTGGAAAGTGTTAAGTAACGTAAGGAACATTCCTTGCAAGTATTAATAATTAAAACTTTTACGGCTATGAATGATTTTTTCAATTTGAGAGGTACAGCGGTATTCCGTGTTCTCTCGTTAATTAGTACAGTAGCACTATGGTTAACTATATTATTGTTTGCCATCGGCTTGATGATGGGCTTCTTTGGAGAGCAGGAGACGAAGGCGATAGGATGGGCAATGGTTGGATTCTCAATCTCTTCCTTTATCTCTTGCCTATTCATGTTCGGCTTCTGTTACCTGATTAAGATAGCTAAGTCTTACGACAAGGACAAGCAGGAGGATAATAAGGAAATAGTATTCCAATACAAGGGCTACAAAGGAACTTTCACAAAGGATGACAATACAGGTAGGTTTGATGGTCACATCATAGGAACAAGCTATTCCTACTCTGGCTACAGCCTTTCAGAGACAGAGCTGGCATTTCAAGCGAGAGTTGACGAATTACTGGAAGAAAAGAAACTATAAAAAGAAAGAGGAGCGCATCATACGTTCCTCTTCTTTGTTTTATGCATCGAAAGCCAAGAACAACTCAATGTCAGTTCTAGGATATACTTTGTTCAGATTATCCATAAACTTTGCCCAATCATAATCTGACACCACAACCAAAGCATGAATGGAAGAGAGATACTCCTTCAGTTTTGGTATTCCCTTCTCTTGGTTAATGAACTGATGAAATCTCTTTGTACGGTTTCCATGCTCATTCTTTGGATTTCTCTTGTCAAGTTCCTCCATAATTGGCGCTATGCGCTCATAGACAATATCTCTTATCCAATTGCCCATAACACCAGGCATATTCCTCGACTCATGCCACGTCCAGCCCCTCATCTTGTATATGTCCATAAAGAATTGGTCGGGGAACACCTTAACCCACTTCGCAGCCTCCTCTAAGAGGAATTGATTAAAGAACGTTTGCAGCTTGTCCTTAACCTCGCTCTTTTCCTTATCAAAGCCTGTTGCCTCATCTACCAATGCGATGATACCAACCCTAGCGAATGCACGCATGAGGATTTCGCATTGCTCGGCTATAATCTCTTGTCTAGGTGATAACGGAATGTTCTTGCGTGCCTCCAAAAAAGCATCACAGATGTCCGCCAAAGCGGTTGCCTTATAACCATGAAGAACCTTTCCATTATCGTTACACACCAAAGGTGACAAGTGGTCCATTTCTATGTATTTGGAAATAAAAGGGTTAAGAGATTTTTGATTTAAATATCTCACTAATCTGGTCCCGGCAGTTTGCTTACCATCTTCCGTATCTACCATCTTTAATGCTTCTTGCATTCCACGACCAGATATTACCCTAGTTCCGTTTCCCAAAACATAACAAGGTATCTTGGTGCCATTCAAGTCAAGTTCTCCACGATATTTAACCATATTATCTTTATAGTACAGGTCTTCGACCTTAACACCTAGGATATTGGCTATTTTCTTCATGGTCTCCTTTGTTGAAGTGCCATTAACAATCTTGCTAACACCGACCTCCGTCATGCCTATCTTTTCAGCCAACGTTTTTTGAGACATTCCTATCTCTTGTAAAATTTCCTTTATTCTGTTCATAATATAAAAGTTTAATTACGCTTGCAAATATACAACATTTGGTTTAATAATCAAATATTCGTATTAAACTTTTATATTTATTTAAGGATATAAAGGGTATCACGTAATATGACACCCTTTATAGCTTTTACAATCTACTCATCTTGTCTTTTAATTCGTGAATATCATTGAATGCTTGCAGCATAGGCTTATGCCATCGCTCTTGTCGCTCATCAATCGACTGCAAGTACATCAAGCTTTGTGCAAGGATAGTCCTACCCTCATCAACCGCTAACCAAATGTTACCTACATTACCCATAATAGTATTCACGCTAGCCGTTAATAAGCTACCCTCTGTACCACCATCACGAGCCGCAATAGCATCCAACTTGGTATTTATGAGCTTTGCTTCCTCATACGTTCCCTCTGTGGCGATCTGCACCGCTGTGAAACGACCATTCAACTCTTCTCCTGTATCTTGGCTCATTGATTCAAAAGAACCGGAAGAAGCGGACTGCTCGTAAGATTGCTTGTAACCCGTAATATCAGCAATATTATCACGAATAGCCAAACCCTCTTGAACTATCTTATCATACTCTTCTTTAAGATTATTCAATTCGGTTGGCGTGAGCTGCCTTCCTCCATTCTCCTTCATCTTGTTTGCCCAGCTCTCATAAAGAGGCTTAAGCTTTTTATTCATAAGGTCTCCCAAAGCGAAGTTAAGCATCGACTGGTTGAGCATTGTAGTGAAGTCATTAGAAAAATCCTTTGCAGACTTACTCATATCCATAAGATTGTTTATGAAGTCACTCTTCATCGAATCAAAGGTTGTTTGAGTCAAATTCTCATTGATTTGCTCCGTCAACTCCTCTAGTTTTCCCGCCAGTTCTGTATATTGCTCCCAATATTCCGTCTTATCATACTTGCCTTGGTCGGTCATGTTCTTCCATACATCCGCATTATGTGTACGAATGTCAGCCATCTGCTCTGGAGTGAGCTTGTATATATCCTCCAGGGAATTGACCTTGTTTATCGAAGAATTAGTATAACCACCCCTTATCTTACTTTGCTCAGCCAAAGTCTTATTGATTGCCGCATAATCTTGTGCAGAAAGATTCCAATAAGAAGCATTTGAATGGTGTGCCCCATGATACCCCATCTGTGTTTTGAGAATATCCATCGTTTGGGTATTAACCTGCTTTTGAGCATCGTAAGCTGCATTATAGTTGCTAACGGCTGTATAACCGGAAGATTTGTCAATAGACTCTTTTAACTTATCAATGGAATACATTAATCTATCATTGCTCTCGGTCAGCTCTTCTGTTTTCTTCGCAACTTCTGCACCATTACCTCCACCAATACCGAACATCTTGCCCAACGAACCAATGGTTTTTATTCCATTCATAGCTGCGCCTATGTAGTTTCCGCTAGCAAAATCAGAAAAGGCTTGTGTTCCAGTGTTCAATGCATCCATTCCGTTATTCACGGCTTTACCAAAGCCTGTGTTTCCGAGACCCAAAGCATCGACTAACCCAGGAAGGTCTTTCAGTTTCTCTTGGATTTTTCTTAAACCCTCAGCCCATTCCTCGATAGTATCGTGCAAGCTCTTCTTTGCGGCATCCTGCTTTACATTGGCTTCTTCCTGTGCCTTTCCAACTTCCTTTGTTGCCTTTCCAACCTTAACCTCTGAAACCGCCAAATCATCAAAAAGCTTACGTAACTTCTCCGTTTGGCTTACACTGAGATTCTTGGTAGAACCCATAAGTTTGTCCTTATTGGCAGAAGTGATATTACTGGTATCTATGTTTACCCCACTTTCAGCAAACACGCCTTGGATTTTTCTCCTTTGGCTCATATTATCAGCCTTGGCATCAAACTCACCCTTCCTAGCTTGTGCCAATCGGTCTTGCGCATCCTTCGCCTCATCAATAAGCCTACGATGCTCACGGACTGCATCATTAACCAATCCCCATCTATCCTTCTGCTCGGATATAGCATCATCAATCTTATAGATTTGGTCAGATATGGTTTTCATATCATCTATTTCCAGCGTACCCGAACCAAGCAACTCCTTCATTTTCTTACGAAGGTCTTCAAGATAAGGAATACTCAATCGGTTCATATCCTGAAAGACAACATCCCAATTGATTGAATCTTTGAAATCCGTAAAATTCAACTTCTTCAACTGGTCGTTCATCTCCATTTCCGCACTCGCTGCGCCAAAAGTATCACCTTTCTCTCTAGCAAGGTCTATCTTGTCCGTGTATTCTTTCAGAATAGCATAACGTTGTTGTTCTAAGCTGCCGTATTGCTTCATGAAATCCAACATGTCCTTTATCTCCGCTTGCTGGATTTCCTTCAGCTTTAATTGCCTCTGTTTCTCAATCAAGGCAATTTGGTCTTCAGAGTTCTGTCCAATGGTCTTCCCAAGATGATTACCCTTGTCGTCAACCATTTGTGTGCTCAATACCTCTTTGCGGTATTCCGCATCGGACTTACCCTGTTTCCACATGTTGGCTTTACGACCTTTTCCCGAATTTACCCAAACGGTCTGGTCTTTCTTCTTCTTAGCCTCAACGAGTTTGTCAATCGAATCCTCTATAGCCTTTTTCTCCTTGTCTGAAGACATATTAATTTGAGCAATCTCCTTTTCGGTCTCATTCTTAATCAATTCCGTTCTTCGCTTTGACAACTCATCGCTGGCTTTCTCCGAATAGGCTGAAATAGACTTGGCATAGTCCTCCTCAGCCTTGCGCTTATTGCCAGCCATCGTTTCCTTTTGGGTTTGCTCACGTTCTGCCTTAGCAGCCCCACGTTCCGCTTCACGCTTTTTCTTGGCTTCGGCTGCGAGGCGTTTCTTCTTTTGTGCTTCGGTCTCGGTTGGTGTACTCTCTACCTTTTCTCCCTTGTATTGAAGCCCTCGGTTTTCATTATAAATAGTCCAATAATCCTTCTTAGTTCCACCAAACTTCTTTGTTGTATCTCCTGGCTTATGGGTTTTCAACCATGCCAATCTTGCTCTTGCACTTCCTGCTCTTTGGCTCTGAGACATATTCTTAATCCAAGCTGGCAATGACTTATCGTCATAGTCCACCTTGATTTTCATATGATAAGTTCTTTCACAAATCTTTCGGATTTCATCCATTTCAACAGCCATTTCCTTAAAAGACTTTTTCGCCAACCTATTACGCTCTGTATTTTCCTTTGTGCTACCCGAAAGATTCCTTACCTCTTTACTCGCATTCTCTGCTGCAACTTTAGCTTTGTTCTCAGATTTAACCCTCTCATTTAACGCTTCCTTAGAATGGGTAATAGTAGAAATGTATTCATTTGTTGCTCCCGTTATACTTCTTATTTGTTCATTAGAAAGACCAAGGTTTTTATAGTATCTCATTACACCTTCGGAAACCTTATCCATGACAGAAGCATACTGCTGGTTGAGTTTGTACATTTCTTCCGAATTGTCTCTAACTTCCTTATATTTCTTGCTTAATTCGATAAGTTTATCTAAATCTTCATCCTTTACCGCAATGGTGGCAAACGCAGCTTGATCACTTGTAAGCACGCCTTTAGTTGCTTCCTGAAAATCCATCTTTGCGGAATTCTTACTGGTATTATAATCGTCATACGCTTGCTGTACTGCATTTTGATGTTCCATAGCAATAGTTTGCTCTTCGATAACACCTATCAAATCTTCCTTATGCTTCATCAGCTCTTGTACCTTTGAAGCTTCGTTTCCGGACTTCATAATTGTTTCGTCGAGCTTTACACCATACTCTTCGTATGCGCTTTTCAATGCATCTATTGTCTCTTTGTGGTTTTCCGCATCCTTGCTTGCCCCTAAGATAGCAAACAAGGAACGAACCTTGGCACTAGCCTCGGATGCTTTATTCCCCATGTTTGCAGTCTTAGTCGCAACATCTTCCGTTTCGTCACCAAACATAGAGAATACAGAAATAGCTGTGCTCACTAAAGTAATGACAGTTGTCAATGGATTAGCAACCATAGCAGCCCAAAGACTACGCAAGCTTGTTGTCAAAGCATTAGTTGCCCAAGTAAAAGCCGATTGAGCAAAGGTTGCAGCTTTTGTACCAACTGACATCATACCAGTAACAAAGGAATTGCGTTGCTTCGCACTTGTATTCACGTTTTGAGAAGCCGTATTTGCTCCGGTAGCCGCAGAATTAACATTCTCTGTGGTAGTATTTGTCGCATTTGATGCAGATTGTCTTGTGGTAGCTCCGGTATTAACGTTTCGTGCCGTTGAGTTGGCATTTTCAGTTGACGTGTTCCCTTGTTTAGCAGCAGTATTTGCATTAACTGCAGCCGTATCGCCCTCTTTTGCCACAACACCCTCATTCACCAGCTTGTTTATCTCGTCCGCACTAGCTCCAGTTTCTCCATAGATTCGGTTTTCCTCCTCTATAGCTTGATTAAGCTCTTGGGTTACACCTTTAAGGTCTTCTTGCATACCCAATACTTTTTGGTCTGCGAGATATGCCTTTTGAGAAGCCTCGTAACTCTTCTGTTTGAGGTCGTTCAACTTTTGCTGCTCAGCCACATATTGATTTACTGCTTGGTCTCGTAATTTTAAATCATCACCAAAGCCATCATCATAACCGCCCAAATCAGTCACGTTTTGGTATGAAGACTTTACCTGCTCCTTTTTTGCGGCTACAAGTTCTTCTTGCTTCTTGATTTGAGCACCGATTTCCTCAACAATTCCATGTTGTTCCCTTGCCTCTTCTTTGGCTAATTCGATGCTTGCTTCTGCCTGTTTTTTCTTTTCCTCTATAGCATTGGTGTTAAGAATAGCCTTACCCAAAGGAGTATTGTTAGCCTCGTCTATAGCGGCTTTCTTTGCAGCCTTTGCGTTAATTTCAGCAGCCATTTCCGCATCGGCTCTCTTCTGTCGTGCGGCTTCCTCTTCTATTTCTTTTGTCCGCTTTGCGTTCTCATACTCCATGCGCTCATTATCAGCAGCCTTTTGCTGGGCAACCAATAAATCTCGCTTTGTTTGGAGTTGTTGAGCCATCTGCTCGGTGATAAGACCCTCGTTTCTCGCCATCTCAATTTGCTTTGAGACGATTTCCTCGGTCTTATCATCACCGATGTTTGACGTATCGGCTATAGCATCACCTAAAGCCTTGTACCTATTTGCCCGATACTGCTTGGTGTCTTTACCATTTAAGGAACGGAAGTTGTTTTCTTGGTCTCTTGCCTCTCCTAACTTAGAATCAAGTTCCTCTGTGATTGATGCCATTGTCATAGCATTCTGAACCTTCTGAATGCTTGCCGCTGCCATTAAGCCAGCTTTGTAAGTTCCGACCATAACAGCCGCTGAACCAATAACTTTAACCAAAGTTTCCCAATTCTCTATCAGAGAAGATATTAAGTCAAGACCTGTTCCAAAGATTCCTTGTGTCTTTTGTCCTATAGAGTTGATTGCTTGGTCTATCGTATCTTCTATGTTCGACCAACGACCTTGAAGGGTTTCGGCTTGCTTGTTCATCAAACCTCCGAATTTGCTGCCCTCGCTTGACATCTTCACAATTGCTTCTTTCACAAGATCTGCACCGACTTCACCTTTCGTTACAGCCTCTTGCACTTGGGATACGGTCTTACCCATAATTTGCCCCAAGGTCTCGGCCATCGGAATGCCTCGACCCATGAATTGACGCAAGTCGATTGTAAACATTCTTCCTTGCGAAATGGTCGTGCCGTACAAATAAACAAGCTGCGACAAAGGAATATTAAGGCCAGAAGCTATATCACCCAAATGTACCAAGGTGTCATTTACTTCATTGGCTTGAATTCCATATGCTAAAAGTTGTTTTGCGCCTTCTGTAACGTCTGTCATGTTGAAAGGTGTGCGAGCAGCAGTTTGGATAAGTTCATCCATAAGCGCACCAGCCTTTTGTTCGCTACCCAACATTGTTGTAAAAGAAATTTCTAATTGTTGGAATTGAGAGCGGACGTTAAAGATGTGCTCAGCCAATTGTTCAAAGCCGAGACCACCAAGTAAACTCATAGCTAGTTGCCTTGCGTCACCATTCAAACGACCAAACAATGAGGAAATACCTTCACCGACAGTAGGGGCTTGCTTCATTTCCGCAATCATTTGGGCAAAAGCATTCGTCATTTGATTAGTCATATCCTTAGCAGGAGATACGGAACCCGAATACTTAGCATATTCCGTTTGCATATTCTGTAACTCTTGTCTCGCTTGCTTACCTAATCCCGTAAGATTCTCCAGTCTAGCCTTTTCGTCTTTCAACGAGGCATAGCTGGATGATATATTATCAGAAAGAATTGTGCTTGTTCCTACATTAAGGCCACCTTTGCGCATTTTGCTTTCCATCTTCGCTATCTCATTGGAAAGCTTCTCTATCTTTCGCTTGGACGAGTCGGCTTGCATTTCAAAAGCATATACTTCCCTTGTCAAAGATTGCATTTTCTTTGCATAATCGCTGCTCGTTACCATAATATAACGACCCATTGCTTCGTTTAATTCGGTTACTTTACGCTTTTGTTCCGCATATTTATCCGTGAGGTCTTGAACCACAGATTTATCTGTCGCTCTCGAAGTCTTCAACAACTCACCTTGCAATCTTACAAGCTCTTGCTTGGCTTGCTTGATTTGGTCGAAATTCGCTTTGATATTAAATTCTAGCTGTGCCATCCTTATACGTTTTTCTTGGCAAAATTAACTAATAATCAAAGGAATAACGAAAGAATTAAGGTGTGCTATTTCACAAAAAATTTAAGTGCAAAGAATAAAGTCTAGACACAAAAAAGCCTTCCACATTCACATGCAGAAGGCTCTGAGTTCTTTATCTATTGTAACAATGAAGCCACACGCCTAAAAGGTAGCGGCTACCAAATCTTTTTTTATTTCATTCATGCAATGTGCCAAACGTTCATAAGTTTTCTCGCCAGCTTGCTTTATGCCTTTACTATACTGACGCATCAATGAAGGATTGACACCTGCTCGTTTTGCAATCTCTGACACATTGAGAAAAGAGAAATAATTAAAGAAAGATTGCAAGTCATACTTGTATTCAAATTCAACGTTAGGAAACACTTCTCCATTCTCTTTTGCATCCACTTTTGCCAACGCCAAACAATCCATTAAATCTTGCTTCGCAGCGGCAACAGTTTCTCCACAAGAGTTTAAGCCAACCTTACCTATGCCATCTTCGGTATGACACCAAAAAGACCCATCCTTGGCTTGTTCTACAATAACTTTAATCTTCTTCATATATATATTCGTTTATCTTCTTAACAAAAAAAAAGAGTCCTTTAAGCAATGAAGAGAGAAAGGTGGGGATTACTCCCCAACCAATTCTCTTAGAATACTATGAGCGGTGCCTGTGGCGACCTCTCTAGCGTGTCTTGGCACGAATTGAGACTTTCCCGTTTTTGGATTAGTCCATTTTTCATGTCCCGAACCTTGTCGAGACAGGAAGCATCCCGCTTCTCTCAGTCTCTTAATCAATTCGCTTTTCTTCATTGTTACAAGAACTCTTTTGTCCTTAAGACAATGCAAAGATATAACATATTTGTTATACAACCAAATTTCATGGTAACATTTTTGTTATATTAACCACAATTAACAAAAAGCCTTCCACATTCACATGTAGAAGGCTCAATTCTTACTTATTTTCTTCTATATATAAAGACCGTCAAATCACGACAGCCTGTAATTCTTTTAAAATTGCTTCCTACCAAGGAATCGAACCTTGGATAACCACCATGTAGGAAGTTCTTCTCTACTAAACCTTACCTAACTCCACTTCACTCCACCTAACCACTCTTTACCTTACCAGACCTAACCCAACCTTACCTTACCCGACTTTTGTAGTTATGTGAATTATTTCTTTTCTACTCTAAATGCTCCATAAAGCTTTCTGTAAGTACCAACGTGATAGCGAAGATGCTATTCCTGCCACCTGTAATACTTCCTCATCGTTCAATTGAGTCTCATCAAACCAACATGTAATTTCTTCTTATCTCAGTTACCATGCTTTCCACTTCACGGCTAAACCATTTCTGATTTCGTTTGCAAAGGTAAGCATAATTTCCGAAACAAGCAAATTATTTAGTGTATTTATTTAAGCTTTATTTTCTTTTAGAAACTTATTTTTAAAATTACACATTATTATAAAGACCTTAGTATTTCATGTAAGGATTATACGTATCAAAATACCCATACCGTAATATGTAGTCATAATCTATTTTTTTCTTTGGCTCAACATAAATGATTTCAGAGCGGCTTTTGTTAAGGCACGCTATATATTCGTCAACCTTTCCACATACTTTTAATTTTACATAAGCAAGCCAACCAGAATGCACAAACTTCAACTCTTTTTCATTTAACGAATACGCCATATCAATATCCTCATTTACCGCCTCTTGTTTAAGAGAAGATACTGCGGCTGCTATTGGCATTATATTTTTATCGAATTTTCTCTTTTGTTCATACGTCAAACTTGATGGAACGGACTTTATCAATGAATCCACTTTCATTTCAGCCTCGCAACAATTAATGTAGATTCGGCTTTCCTTTTTCCCTTCTATAACAAAAGCACTGTCAATTTTTATAGTAGAAACATACTCATATCCTTGTTCTGATAGCATTTCCCCAATATCTCTAGGATTATTACATCCACTGCACACCATCAACAAGGGAATTGCTGCGATGATGGCAATTATCAATTTCTTCTTCATAATCGTGTTTATTAAAATTATTAATATCCTAAGTTTACGACACTCCAAGAGCCATCACTATTCTTCTTGACAACACCATGCAAATCAACAAATTTCTTCTGACCACTATAGGTAGAGCGCAAAGAATAAGAAACAGTTACCTCATTTCCACTAACACTTTCTTTTTTGACCTTGAAGACATTTGAACTTTCTGCACCTACTGAACTCATCGCATTACTTACATTCCATTCTCTTTGCAAAGCATCCTCGATTGCGGATAAGTCTTCATCAGAAACATATATATCACTTTCTGAATTGCTCGTTGTAATTGCCTTCTCATATTCCTCTACATTTTCTTCACTCCCATTTCTTATTACATAAACGTAATGTTGTGTTTTTATATCCTTAACACGAAATTCCGTAAGCGTCCAATCTAGTGGATTTTCTATAGAAACCGTAATATCTATATGATATTCATATTTTCCCTTTGCTCCATTTATTGTGCCATCTAAGACTCCATCGTCCATAAAAAATCCCCAATTATAATTGCTGTCATAATTGTTAATTTTACTTTTGGCTAAAGTATAGTTTGAACCGAAATATTTCTTTAAAACTACATCACGTTTTGCCTTACATGAATCATTACACATAATCTTATCTATATATTTGTTACGTGCAATCTGCTCCTCGATAGTAGGTTGTTTGTTCTTATTTCCACATCCACTGCACACCATCAACAAGGGAATGGCTGCAACAATTGCAATGATAATTTTCTTCTTCATAATCACATTTATTTAAATTGTCAATATACTAACTTTACAACACTAAACCTATTAATTCGTTTATTTACGAATTGGATGTATTCCTATGATGCGTTCGACATCTTTATCGAAGAAGACTTCATACCTTGTACATTTTCTATTTTTGTCTATATACGCACCATTAATCTTATCAGGAGAGATAACAACATAATAACCACATAATTCTGTATGATTATTAATCATGCCAATCTCATCAGCTTTTTCCAACAGATTTTTTGCATTTTGCTCTTGTCTTTGTATCTCATTACAAACATAATTGATATTACTACTAGACAAATGCATATTCCTAGACAACGAGTCGTTGCGCCACAAACTATTATAAGCAACCATAATCATTTCGGCAGAAGCAGGATTGCATTGAAATTCCTCTAACTTCTCTACATTGGCGCACTCAAACCCTCTTGCCTTAATAAGGGCATCTGCTTTGTTTTCCTTTGATGTACAACTAGTCAACAAAAGCACAACAAAAGAAATAAAATATAAGACCTTCTTCATGATCTAAACGTTTAATAATATATTTACATTTGATTCTTATCTATTCTAGAGAATAACAAATACTTTTGCTCTAATTTCCAACGACTTGTATTTTTATTACAGAAGTATTGTTATTTTACTTTTCGGCTTCATTGTACTCATAATCCCAGAGGAACAACTTGCCTTTGACGTTTCTAATCGGCTCATCGAACAATTTAGCATTCTTCAAGAACCAGTGATACTGAAAATCTTCAGCAAACGCATCCGGATAAGCCTCATGGAATTGAATATCATCCAACTCTACGCTGCCGATAATGGCTGACGTTGGCAAGTCTTTGAAGTCTGGAATAACAATACCATGCTCTTGGCAATATTTCTTCATTGCGCTCTCCTGCCATCCGTCAAGTTTTTCGGGTTTGGCTTGGCTTGCATGAATAAGGAAACGACCACGGAACTTTCTATTCCATGTTCTGTTTTCAATGGTCTTGCAGCCGATAGCGATTAACCAAGCATACGGCTGGCGAATAGATAATACTTTCATAAGCTCATTGTTTTGTTGTTTACATTCGCAAAGGTAATAAAAACCTTTGAGAAATGCAAGAAAACTCTAATTTATTTTCATATTTTCTAAAAATAATCTTGAAATAGCTTGCATCCTAAAGGCGGTAAGAGGTTAGATCCTCTTCCGCCTTTTCTTTCTGATTCTGTCCCAATCCGGTTTAAGTACATCCATCGTGCCGACCATCGCCTTGTACTTGTCTCCAAGTTCACCCTCGTTCATAGATGAACGGAAAGTGTACATCTTGTATCGTTCATGCTCAGGAACATATAATCCCACCATCAAGGAACGGATTCCATCCACCTCCTGCTCCGGTGCTATCAATACAAGCCCCTCGTTCATGCTTTCCAACTTGAAAATCTTTGAGGTGACAACCTCATAATAATCTAGTACATTCATATTCTTGTCTTCTATAATTAGTTTGTACGTTCAAGCACTTCAATATACTGGATAGAGCTACAATCAATATATTTACGTGTAAACACTACTGTACTTCCACTCCCAATCATAAGTGTTCTGTTCTTTGTATTGCAATTGAAAGAGGTTTTACCACCAACACTATTGAAGTCGAAACTTATCTTTGCCCCACCTACCAAGTTGATAGTTCCACTAAGACCTTTGTCCTCGGCTTCGCCCAATATCACATTCACATGACCTGCATCCATATTCTTATCTAATCAATTGTTATAAACCTTCTTTGCTAAATATGCGAATGATGGAATCGCTATCAATATAGTCTCTACTTCCATCCATATCAATTATTATCACAAGATGTCCATTCTCGTCTAAGATAACATCATCTGTAGTAGTAAACTTCTTTATATGCTTACTGAAATTTACATGAGATACTTATCCATTTACAAGTGTAATTGTCGCAAGGTGACCACACTCCTTCGCATCTTCTAAAATTTTTTTGATAACATCAATCTTCATAGCTTTATTATTTTAATTCTTGTTCTACGATGTCGAAATTGTCCCACGTTTCTCCTTCGTTGTCTGAAATGTGGTAAAATGAGCCTGATACGCTGATTTGGAAATCATCACAATCCAATGAATGCTTGTAACTTTCCAATGTGTTCAGACCTTTGTCTTCCATCGCTTTTCTAGCCTTATCTATGTTAGAGAAGACTTCTGCCTCAACCTCAACTGCCTCACCCAATCCATGTTGGTATGAAGATATTACTACATATAGTTTCATAGCTTAAACCTCCTTATTTCTTACGCTGCCTTAGATAACGTTTCTTTGTCAATCTCAATCCGCTGAACACCATCCTTACGGAAGAAGATTTCACTCTTGATATGCTCACCATCCACATCAATACTATCACCCTTGCAGACAAATGCGTGGTTCTTTGTCAAAGGTACAAGAAGGTACGTTTTACCCTCTATTTTGCGTTCTACAAGCGTTTTGTCAGTCCCAATGATAATTGATACCCTTTCGTCCTTATCGTCCTTTAGAACGCCTATTTTATGCGTGTGCTCGATATAGAGCACATTCAGAAAATTCTCATCCATTTTCTTATGCATTAATCATTTTGTTATACTTCTTCTTGTTAACACCTCGTTTAACGGCTTCATAGAGCAAAGTCAAAGCTAATGCTTCATCCTTTACTTTCAAAGCCTTCAAGGTATCTCTTTTGACGTTATAGTTCTCATCGACCTCACACAATGGTACGTAGCCTTTGTGATCGAAATTTCTTCGACCAATCGCCCAAATCTCATAGCCATCCGGAAACTCGTTTGTTGTCTCGAATTCATAACTGCCATCAATAAACTTTTCCATAATCAATTGTATTAAATTCTTTACCTTATCTTTTCTTACTTCTCCCATCGGAAAGCGTTAGGGTCTTTTACGACCTTCTTGCTGGCTTCGTCCCACATATAACCATCCGTAAACCATTTAGGGGCTTTACCATTGATTACTCGTTTTGCATCGGCTATGCTAGCATAGTCCGGTTCAACTACATTATCAATGCGAACGGATACCTGACCGAATACGTCCTCCACCTTGGTAATATGATGCCCTTTGTAGAACACTTCTTTCAAACACTTAGCAATTGTCTCCATATCTTATCCTCTATTTATGATTAAAACCAAATTGTAGCATCACACCATGTGAAAATATCCCAATGATGAATGTTATCATATATCACCTCTAAGTTGTTCTCTTTTACAAACTTCACAAACATATCGTAAACCTCACCATTTACGAACATATCCATAAAGCCATCTTGAACATTATATGGTTTTACTTGTACACCAATGTTCTTCAACTCGCTAACAATCTCAGAATGTAACATATTCGATTTTAATTTAAAAGTCCTAAACTAAAGGGGTGATTAAATAGGCTCACCCCTATCAAAGCCTCGCCAAACACCTTAGAACGTGTATATATTTATGCAACTCGCAAAAAGTTGTAAGCCTTGAATTGTTTCCATGCGCCCTTTGCTTCATCCCAATAGCGGATGCAATCTCTTGATGCTGCATGACCAGTACCATTTGGAGTGTAGTCAATGTGGCTCTGAAGGAGAGTACCAAAGGCTTGTCTTACCTCACCATTCATCTTCTTGAACTACCCACAAGCTAAAGACTTGTGGGATTCCGACTTCATCGGGGAATGCTTGCGAGCAAGTCTTACGACCCCTCCGTCGGTGTAATCGACTGTTCCTGCCGATATGTTTCTTAATCCTTCATCAAGAATGTTCATTGCTGCGTTCAAATCACGGTCTATCAACTTGCCACAATTTGGACAAGTGTAGTAACGGTCAGACAAAGACAAATCTTCCTTGACGTAACCGCAATGATGGCAAGTCTTAGAGGATGGGTAGAACCTCCCTATCTTGGAAAGGGTCTTTCCATACCACTTCGCCTTGTACTCCAGCATCGTGATGAACGCACCCCAGCTTGCATCGGAAATGGACTTGGCGAGGTGATGGTTTCTTACCATACCCTTGATGTTCAAGTCCTCGCAACAAATCACATCATACTTGCGGATAAGGTCGGTGGAAACCTTATGAAGCTTGTCTTTTCGACAAGACATGATTTTCTCCTGCAACCTTGCTACCTTGATGCGTTGCTTGTTCCATGAGCCACTTCCCTTCTTCTTGCGAGAAAGGTGCTTCTGCATCGAAGCCAGCTTTTTTGAATATTTCTTAATGAATTTATTTGATGTGTACCTATCACCATCGGAGGTTATCACGAAGTCCTTCAAGCCCAAGTCGATGCCAACACTCAGATTGGTTTTCTCCAAGTCATCGACCTCGACCTGTGCCATAATACAAACGTAATACTTTCCGCTTGGTGTAACAGATACAGTCATATTTCTTAACTCGCCCTTGACCTCTTGGCTCTTGGCGAAGCGGATGCCACCCTTGAACTTCGGGATGAATACCCTATTGCCATCAACCTTGAAATGCTGAGGTACGGCAAAACTGCCGCCTTGCTTCTTAGAGTGGAATCGTGGGAACTTAGTCCTCCCCTTGAAAAAGTTCACGTAGGCGGTTTCCAAGTGGCGCAAGGCGTGCTGCAAGGTCTGGCTGTTGATTTCCCTTAGCCATGAGAAAGCCTCGGTTTTCTTCATTACAGTCAACTCCTTTGCTTGCTCGTAATAGTTTGAGCTTTTCTTGGTCTTCTCGTATTGTTCCTTGCGCTCAGCGAGAAAATGATTATAGACAAAGCGGACGCTGCCAAAATAATTTGCAAGCATCCTCTCTTGCTCCTTATTCGGGTAAAGTCGAAACTTATATGTCTTCTGTATCATTCTCATTTTTTTTCAATATTCTATTTTTAATTGCGCCAATTCATGTTTTTATGCAACTCTCATAAGGTTTGCCTTCTTGAAGCAACGCCATTCTTCTTTCTCGGTATCGAAGTACACTTGACAAGTGTCATTCATCTTGCGACCTGCACCCTGTGTAGCTGGGATAACCTTCTCGCTCAATGTGCCGAATGCCTCACGCAAGCTGCCATCAACCTTCTGAAAGTAGAACTTCACGATGCGCTTCTTCATCTGACCCTTCAGCTTGATGTTCATCCAAGCGACCTTTAAAGCCTCGCTCATTGTGTAGCCATTCTTCTTGATGAACTGCCAAGCAAGCTTCATTACCTCACTCAATGTATTTCTTAATGTAGTAGCCATAATCACTATACCGTTTTACGAGTGCCGACTCGGCTGCATAGCAGCAATTAATAGTTAAACTTTAAAGCCTTTATCTCTTAAAGACATTGCAAAGATACAAAATAAAATCATACAAACCAAATTATTTGCAAGAAAACGAATGATTTTAATCATCTTTTAACATAACTATGTATGTATGACCTTTTTCTTAACAGAACTTCACATTGTATGATTTAATTCAATCAATACAAGAGAAAAATTTGGTAGTTTCAAAAAACTTTCTTATCTTTGCAGTCGAAATTCAATCATACATTATTATATTATAAATATGGACGTTAAATCAATAATTAAAGAAAAGGGCTTTACTATCGAACTGGTAGCTAAAGAAATGGGTATATCAAGAGTTACTTTTACCCAAAACCTCAGCCGTAACCCTACGATGAGGACATTACAGCGTATTGCCGATGTATTAGGGTGTAAGGTTGGAGACTTCTTCAAAGACGAAATCGAGCCATCTAAGCCAACATTTGTTTGCCCTTATTGCGGCAAGCCTATCGAGCTGGAGATTAATGTAAAGGAGGGGAAATGATATTCCTCTCCTTTTACTCTTCTATTCTTTCTCCTTCAAAAAGCCTATACCTGCATAAATATTACCCAACTTATACCAAGACTGGTCTAAAGTCATAACATAACTACTGAAGGATTCTTCCTCAATATCAAGGGTGAAGTCTTCATCTACATCAGGCTCTCCATGTCTTACGTAACCCTTATTCGGGGTGTATAGCAATCTATGATATGAGCCACTCTCACAAATATAAAGTCCGCTATTACGCCAATCGGAACTCCAAAATTCCGGTTTATTCACGTAACAAAGCATTACATCACCATCGTAAATAGGAATACTATGACTTCGCTCATCCTTTTCTCCAACAAACTTTTCGGTGTCAACATTGTCAGACTGACGGATAACAGATACGATGGAATAACCATTTCCAATAAAGTCCGCTATATCAACATATGTTCTTTGTTCTCTAAGGTCAAATTCCTGTTGGCTTCTCACGCCATCTTTCTCAAAGATTACAAGTATTCTTGTGTACTTATCACCAAAATTGACCATACTTAGAATCAAGCCGTTGTTCATGTAAGACGCATAAGCTTCTTTGGCTAATGTTAATACACGATCTAGATATTCCAATGGCTTGTATCTAACTAGCCAAGACTGACCTTTATGCATCTTTTGCAAGTACGAATACATGTTCATCGCCTCGCATTCATCAATTCCATGCTTCTTGCAGACCAACTTGAACTTATCCGGATAAACACTAGTTACAAGTCTATCCAATTCATCCATAGCTTGCATGGCTTTCAAATAATCATTTGCTTCCATTTTACTAATCTTTAAGTTTCTCAATTATATAACCACGACCTGTATAGGTACAAGACAAGCCGATATACACTAGCTGATGTAAAAGCCACCATTCCTCAGTGAACGGCAATCTATCACACTTCACAAACTCATCTTCATCCTCAAAACCAGATGCCTTTTCCAATATTTCTTCCTTTGTCATTATCTTTAAATTTGTGCCCGAAAGCTGTTAA
>ERZ1035027.619-NODE-619-length-19486-cov-11.473522_pt1 | contig 19486 bp, 14 predicted proteins | sample MGYA00520604_ERZ1035027 | MGnify/ENA primary metagenome ERZ1035027 (study PRJEB33766, sample SAMN09781743) | gut metagenome | biome: gut microbiome | host: Homo sapiens | place: Madagascar | study: EMG produced TPA metagenomics assembly of the PRJNA485056 data...
GATCCGATTCCGGTGCAGAAGGCCATCGACGACGGCTATGACCGCATCGTGGTGATTCTCACCCGTCCGAAAGACACCGTACGCGAACAGAAGAAGGATATCGGCCCGGCCACGATCCTGAAGCGCACGCACCCGGAGGCCGCGGAAAAGCTGATGAACCGCTATCAGACGTACAACGACGAGGTGGCGTTGGCCAAGGAATACGAGAAGGATGGCCGTGTGCTCATCCTCGCGCCGGAAAGCATGTACGGCTTGAACACGCTGAGCAAATCGTTCGAAGGTCTGGAACGCATGTACCGCGCCGGATATGCGGCGGCGGCCGCGATTCCAGCGTTCCTGGAAAGCTGAAATCCGTTCTTCCGCAGCGCTGTCATGCGTTTCCAACGGTTCTAACGGCAACCGTATGACAGCAATCGCATAATGCAATCATATGGCAGCCGTCGTATGTGCGTTACGGCATCGCAACACGCGTAACCGGGCGGCGGCTATGCTGGAACGCATGGAAAAGCAGAATCGTATTTTTTCCGGCTTTGATGCCGATGCCATCGATCGCACCACCGCCGCAGATCTGGCCGAAGTCGGTTCCGACAAGTGGACCCGCTACCCCGGCTGTATCGGCGCGTTCATCGCGGAAATGGACTACGGCCTGGCGCCGTGCATCCAGCAGGCCATCGACAGCGCCTGCGACCATTGCAAACTCGGTTACATTCCCGAACCGTGGAAGCGCCGCGTGGCCGAGGCGTGCGCCGGCTGGCAGAAAAGCCACTACGGCTGGGACGTGGATCCGGACATCATCCGCGTGGTGCCGGACGTGTTGGAAGCGTACGAGATCTTCCTGCGCGAGCTGGTCGGCGCCGGCAATGCCGTGGTCGTGCCGACGCCCGCGTACATGCCGTTCCTGAGCGTGCCGAAGCTGTACGACGTCGACGTGATCGAAATCGAAATGCTTCAGGGAACCGACGAAACGACCGGCGAGCGCGAATGGCTGTTCGATTTCGACGCCATCGAACGCGCGTTCGCGGCTGGCTGCCATGCGTTCGTGCTGTGCAATCCGCACAATCCGATCGGCAAGGTGCTTACGTTGGCCGAGGAGCAGCGGCTGTGCGAGCTGGCGGAACGGTACGACGTGCGTATTTTCAATGATGAGATTCACGCGCCGTTCGTGTTCGAGGGGCGTCATATTCCGTATCCGACCATCAGCGAGGCGGCCGCGCGGCAGTCTATGACCGCCACCAGCGCGTCGAAGTCGTTCAACATTCCGGGTACGAAGTGCGCGCAGGTGCTGCTGACGAATCCGGCGGACCGTGAGATGTGGGCGGAACGTGCGGAGTGGAGCGAGCATCAGACCGCCACGATCGGTGCGATCGCCACCACCACCGCCTACAACGAGGGCGATCCGTGGTTCCAGGACGCGCTTTCCTACGTGCGACGCAATCTTGGGTTGTTCGATGAGCAGATGAGCACGCGGTTCTCGGGCGTTGGCTATATTCGCCCACGCGGCACGTATATCGCATGGCTGGATTTCGGCCCGCTCGGCATTGACGATCCGGCCGCGTATTTCCTTGAGAAGGCGAAGGTGGCGCTGACCGACGGCCGTTCGTGCGGCCGTGCGGGAGCCGGCTGCGCGCGTGTGAACATGGCGATGCCGTATCCGCTGCTGGAGGATTGCCTCAACCGCATGCATGACGCGTTGCAGGCGGACGGTTTGCTTTAAAGTTTTCCGTCTTTCGTGTGTGACCGACGCTATGGTCGGCCACACACACCATATTGCGGGAAAAGCCGCCGAATCATTGCGATTGCAACGGTTGCGCTATGGGCGAATAGCAGCATGTTACGATGGCCGCACACCACCGTCGGTGGACGCGCGACGCGAATCCAGCGTATGCGTTTCATTGAGAAGAAGGCTTTACGAATATGCGATTCCCCTACAGCGGCAACGGCACATGGACGCCCGACTACCACTGCGGTTTCATTGATGCCGTCAAACGTTTTTTCATCGGCTACATGGAGTTTCGGGGGCGTTCCAGCAGACGCGAGTTCTGGCTCGCCATGCTGTTCTTCATTCCGGTCAGCGTGCTGATATTCCTTATTCCGGCTGCCGGAACGGTGTCCGGAATACTGTGGATGCTGGCCACCATGGTACCGATCATGGCCATCTCCTTCAGAAGGCTGCATGATGCCAACCGCACCGGCTGGTGGTTTCTGCTTGGGCACGTCGGCACCATTCTGGCCCTTGCGATGCTGGTCGTCATTGCGTTCGGCCTGGTCATCATCGAAATCGGCATGATCATGGTCATCCCCCACGAGCCACCGAAACTCGACTTTCATGACCCGAACAGCTTCCCGGGAATGCTGCTCACGCTGTTCTATGTCAGCCTCGGCATGGCCGGCATCTCGCTGATCATCCAAGCATTCCTGTACTCGCTGCCCAGCAAGCCCGAGGGCGTCCGCTTCGACTGATGTTCTCAGCGGCATCCCGCCCCTCTTCCCTCCCTGCATTACCCTCTTAGCCCTTTTGTATGGAAACGTTCCATCTCACATTGAGACAGAGCAGTGAGCTCGGTTAACAAAACTCCTATAATCACGTCTATTGTCTTTCCGCCGTCATAAGCGACGGAATGTCAACATCAGAGGAGAAAACAATGAAGAGAAACATGCTCCACCGCCTGGTCGCCATGGCCGCGGCGGGAACCATGCTGATGTCGGTCGCCGCGTGCGGCTCGTCATCCGATGACAACGCCGCCACCAGCAATTCCAGCGACACCTCGCTGATTTCCGTGAACAACAGCGAGCCGCAGAACGGTCTGATTCCGAGCGACACCAACGAAATGGGCGGCGGCAAGGTCATCCGCTACCTGTTCGAAGGTCTGGTGAGCTTCGACGCGAAGGGCAAGCAACATCTCGAAGTCGCCGAGAGTATCACCCCGAACGAGGATGCCACCAAGTACACGATCAAACTGAAGAAGGGTTGGAAGTTCACCAACGGCGAGGCAGTAACCGCCCATTCCTTCGCCGACACCTGGAGTTTCGCCGCCAATGTGAAGAACGCGCAGAAGACCTCGAGCCGCTTCTCCACCATCAAGGGCTATGACGAGCTGCAGGATCCGAACGTCGATCCGAAGGCCACACTTTCCGGTCTTTCCACCCCGGACGACTACACGCTGGTCGTCGAGCTGAACAAGCCTGATTCCGTGTTCCCGACCAAGCTCGCGCACCAATCCATGTTCCCGCTGCCGAGCGTGGCATTTAAGGACATCAAGAAGTTCGGTCAGGCTCCGATTGGCAATGGTCCGTACAAGTTCAAGTCCTGGTCGCATGACAAGAACATCATCATCGTGCCGAACAAGGATTATAAGGGCAGCCGCAAGGTATCCAACAACGGCATCGAATACCGCGTCTATACGAATGAGGATTCCGCTTACTCCGACGTGCTGTCCGGCAACCTCGACGTGATGGATCAGATTCCACAGTCCGCGGTGAAGACCTTCCGTCAGGATTCCAGCGTGATCGCCTACAGCCAGGCAGGATCCTCATTCCAGTCCTTCGTCATTCCGGAACGTCTTGAGCATTTCGGCAACGACGAGGAAGGCCAATTGCGTCGTCAGGCCATTTCCATGGCCATCAACCGCGACCAGATCGTCAAGAAGGTTTACAACAACACGAAGACCCCGGCCACCGATTTCACTTCACCGCTCGTCCCCGAATATGTGAAGAAGCTGGAGAAGAACGGCGACAACCTGAAGTACAACGCTTCCAAGGCCAAGGAACTGTGGAAGAAAGCCAATGCCATCAAGCCATGGTCCGGCAACTTCCGAATCGCCTATAATGCCGATGGCGGCCATAAGGAATGGGTCGATGCCGTGTGCAACCAGATCAAGAACACACTCGACATCGACGCCGCTGGCGAGCCGTACGCCACGTTCAGCGACGTGCGTAACCAGGTGACCAACCGCACCATCAAAACCGCGTTCCGTGCCGGCTGGATGCTGGATTACCCGTCCGCTGAAGATTATCTCAATCCGCTATATGCCTCCAGCTCCGCTGACGGTCATGGTTCGAACGATGGTGATTACAAGAGCGCGGAATTCGACAAGCTCCTGAACGCCGCGCTCGCCCAGACCGACGTGAAGAAGCGAACCGAGGACTTCACCAAGGCGCAGGAAGTGCTGGCCAAGGATCTTCCGGTGATTCCGCTGTGGAACGACAACGTCGCCGCCGCGTCCGCGACGAACGTGAAGAACGTGTCGTTCGACTACACCAACCTGCCTACCTACAACACCATCACCAAGTGACGGCTTCGTTGTGACGTTTCGCTGCCAATCGGCAACGAAAAACGAGTGGGGGTTCGAATCCTTAATGGATTCGAACCCCCACTCGGCGTTTTGCAGCCGTTTCGTTTATTTGCTTACGGCGTCAAACCTATGGCGTCAGCTCTGCACGTAGCTGCCCTTCGGGGACTTCCAACCGCAGTTCATCATCTCGCTGTTGAACACCATCGCACCGTCGCCATGGGCGGGGACGACGATCATGCCACCGTCGCCGTGGTGACGGGCCACACCGTCCAGCGCGGCCTTCGCAGCCTCGACCGGATCTTCCTTGGCGTACAGCACGCGGTCGGAAACCTGGTGTGCGGCGACTTCCTTGACGAACGCCTCACCGATGCCGGTGCAGGAGATCGCAACGGAATCGTTGTTGGCGTAAGTGCCGCAACCCGGCAGTGGCGAATCGCCAACACGGCCCGGCATCTGGTTGGTGATGCCGCCAGTGGAGGTGCCGGCTGCGATATTGCCGGACGCGTCACGTGCGACGGCGCCGATGGTGCCATGCTTCTCCCATTCGTCGCCATTGGACTGCGCCTCACGCAGGGATTCCTGACGGGCCGGGGTGATGAAGTACTCGCTGTCGCACAGTTCGATGCCCCACTCCTTGAGCAGGTTATCGCCCGGCTTGGCGAACATGACGTGCTTGGTCTTCTCCTTGATGGCGCGCGCCACATTGATCGGGTTCTTGGACGTGGTCAGACCGCATGCGGAGCCGACTTCGCCGTCAACGCCGGTCATCAGGCAGGAATCCATGGACACGATGCCTTCGCTCGTCAACGCGGCACCACGGCCAGCATTGAATTCGGGAGCATCCTCCATGACACGAATGGCCGCGCAGACGGCATCTTCGGCCGGAGCGCCCTGTTCCAGCAGCGCATAGCCGGCTTCAAGGGCCCTGTTCAGATCCTGCTCCACCTGGGCGCGACGTTCCGGCGTGTCCTTCTTGCCGCGATTGCCAGCGCCTGCGTGGATCACCAGAAGGATTCCATCCGGATCAGCCTGGGCAACCCGGACCGTCGACTGCGGCAATGCTGCTTCGTTTGTTGACATCTTCTCTCCTTCAGATATCTCGCTTATGTTTGACATTCGCAGATATCTTACGCCGGTTGCGGCAACGAAGCGCCCGACATGCGCAAAAGCGATGCCGTCGCGCCGTTACGCAATCAAAAACATATCGAAGCGCGACTGCGTCCTTTCTTACGTTTCATACTTTTGCAAATCGCAATCTCGTATTTCATGGTGCTCCTCCGTTGGTAGTGCCAGTATGTGTCAAGCGCATCGTTCCCCGGACAAAATCACGTTCTTAAGCAAAGCCACGCTTGTAAATCGGAAACACAAGTCGTTGTGGCCCCTACGGATTCATGTATATCGAAATGGCCGAAATTATTATCCATCGCAAAAACTCTCGTAAGCAACACTTATCGAGATAAATGTAGCTTATTTTAACGTTAGCTACACTTATGCGGATAAGTGTAGCTAACGCACATGCGATGCGACTGATAGATTGACAAATACAATCATCCCCGCATGTGCGGGGAACACTTGAAACGCTGGCGCAGCTTGTTTTCGAGCGCGGGATCATCCCCGCATGCGCGAGGGACACCTGCCGAGTGGCTGGTAGTCCTGCATGTCGTGGGGACCATCTCCGCATGTGCGGGGAACACGGTGCCGTGGTGGTAGAATTGGATTGCTCGAAGATCCCACGCGACCAGCTTTCAAGACTGGAACATCAGTCGGGGGGTTATCTTCGGGCTTTCTATTTCAGTTGGATCTGATGCAGTCCCGATATGTCAAGCACCCATAACTCGCGGATATGTGTTTCGTGCCGTTGGAGATCATCCCCACATGTACGGGGAACACACAATCTGGGCGCCTGACGTCCAAATTTAAGTGGGATCATCCCCGCACGTGCGGGGAACACAGCACCGTTACCATATCGCCGTTGTTATCCGTGGGATCATCCCCGCATGTGCGGGGAGCACTTCATTATCAGTGCGCGTGGTCTCGGTAAGACGGGATCATCCCCGCATGTGCGGGGAGCACTGAGCCAGTTACAATGTCCCTGTAGATGGTTGGGGATCATCCCCGCATGTGCGGGGAGCACGTAGTCTCCGAGCACTTGCATGGTCACGTTCAGGGATCATCCCCGCATGTGCGGGGAGCACGGCACGCCATTTTCGTCGAGTTTGAGCTTGATGGGATCATCCCCGCATGTGCGGGGAGCACGCCGAGACATGGATCCAGTCCAGCCTGCCGCAGGGATCATCCCCGCATGTGCGGGGAGCACAACCGGTAGTCCGGGCCGAGCACATAGTCGGCGGGATCATCCCCGCATGTGCGGGGAGCACACCAAGGAACTTGCTATTGGTGAGTGCACCGTGGGATCATCCCCGCATGTGCGGGGAGCACGCTTGACCTTATCGACACAGCCACCGGCAACAGGGATCATCCCCGCATGTGCGGGGAGCACGCCACTCCTCGCACGGATACGCCCGATTCAACAGGGATCATCCCCGCATGTGCGGGGAGCACCAGTGTATGTTTCCTGGGCAAGTTCCTCGTCGGGGATCATCCCCGCATGTGCGGGGAGCACTTCAACTGCGAGGAAGTCGCACTGATGCGCGTGGGATCATCCCCGCATGTGCGGGGAGCACATCTCGACCGTCGGCTGCCACGACGTGAAAGCGGGATCATCCCCGCATGTGCGGGGAGCACGTGGCCTGCTTCTCCCCCGTGGCATAGTTCTTGGGATCATCCCCGCATGTGCGGGGAGCACTTCATATTTGGCGGCGATCTTCCACTTACCGAGGGATCATCCCCGCATGTGCGGGGAGCACCGTAACATAATCGCTTGCATTTGCGTGTCGCTAGGATCATCCCCGCATGTGCGGGGAGCACAGAAGCATTGTCGGCATAGGCGTGGCGTGCCAGGGATCATCCCCGCATGTGCGGGGAGCACCGAAGCTCCTCGAAACGTTCGCTCAAACGTTCGGGATCATCCCCGCATGTGCGGGGAGCACGATTTCTGGGAAGGCCTGGACGGTTGATTGTCGGGATCATCCCCGCATGTGCGGGGAGCACCTGTCGTTCATGGCCTTCTCGAGTTTGCTGGCGGATCATCCCCGCATGTGCGGGGAGCACAATGTCCAGCATGGCACGATTCAATGCTATGAGGGATCATCCCCGCATGTGCGGGGAGCACGCCGCCAGGCAATCGAATTTCCTTTGCGCACCGGGATCATCCCCGCATGTGCGGGGAGCACATGGGTACGCCGATTCCAGCAACGGCAGCAAGGGGATCATCCCCGCATGTGCGGGGAGCACTCTGGCATCACGGTTGGCCTGGCGATCATGGCGGGATCATCCCCGCATGTGCGGGGAGCACACCGGCAACGCTCCGAGCGTGATCAGCGCCAAGGGATCATCCCCGCATGTGCGGGGAGCACTCGCGGGCGTCCGTCTCCGAACTACCCATATTGGGATCATCCCCGCATGTGCGGGGAGCACTCTCCTACGCTGGCGCACGCATTCGGCAATCTGGGATCATCCCCGCATGTGCGGGGAGCACACTATCACGTCCGACAAGGTGGCGGCAGGCCAGGGATCATCCCCGCATGTGCGGGGAGCACTTCACGCGCCTTCATGAGATTCTGCACGGTGAGGGATCATCCCCGCATGTGCGGGGAGCACGAATCGTGTTCGACTGGACGGTATACGACCCCGGGATCATCCCCGCATGTGCGGGGAGCACTCCCACTGGTCGGCATGATGCCAACGGTCCACGGGATCATCCCCGCATGTGCGGGGAGCACACATATGCGGCGGTCGGTAGCCATGCGAGCGAGGGATCATCCCCGCATGTGCGGGGAGCACACTTCGAAAATAGCATAATTCCAAGGAAAAGAAAGGACAACTGGCTGTTTTTCATTCAGTTTCGTTTTGAAAATTTCCTTGCCTTTCGGTATTTGCTCGCATTACTCCATCCTTTTCTAGGAGTGCCAACAAAGGATCCTTCTTTTGCTTCCTTAGGACGTTTGATCAATTGCAATCCATCGCAATCGACCGGTGACCAGTCAGCCCCATACACCTTAAAAGCCATATGCTGCTCATTTCTGGCCGAATAAACCATTACGGCACGACCATCCCTGAGCAAATCAATGATTCTCTCCCATAACCTATCTCGAATTCGAGCATCGATATGTCCCACAAAAACTCCTGGGGCTATCTCAAGCAACCAACGAGTGAGATCACCCCGCAATCCCACAGGACAAGCAGTCAGCACAATCACTACCATGTCCCACCATCCCATTCGTCATTATCCGAGTAGAACTTGCCTGCAGAAACCTCGCCCTGCTTATCATCCCAAAGCCCAACATGATCTGATTCAAAAACATCATCCTCGAGTTCTGAAGTCCCCAACAAGTATCTAATGTCTTTCGTCATCCGCTTCATCAAGCTAAGGTCATAAATCGCATCTCGAATATTGTGCCGTACAGCGGAACCGATATCTTCAGGTTTTGCAGCCACCGTTTCGAACGCAACCGGAATCGATAGTTCAGCCTTGTACAAATCAGCAATGTCGTACACAAAAGAACGCTCATGTCCGACATGTACAAAACCCAAACCTGGAGAACATCCCAAAGCAACAATCGCAGCATGTGCCAAACCGTACAGACACGTGTTGGCAGCGGACAATGCTTTGTTAATCTCGGAACCAGCATCGAAATCATCATGGTCATATGTCCGCTTATCCCATTCCACACCGGTCCGTTCGGAACATTCACGATAAACTCGTCTGATACGAGCACCTTCCCGACCTCGTAACTGCTGCATCGTCAATCCGCTCACATCCTCACCCGGGAATCGCATCTGATACATCATGCGAGCAACAGATAATCTTTTACGCGTGTTAGAGACCAATTCAGCTTGTTTCTGCAATAACGCAGATGAATGCGTCAACGGCTTGCCAAAAGCATACATACGAACGCCTCGTTCCCCCACCCAAATTACCGTCGCGCCATTTTCACCGATGACGGTCATTGCCTGATGAGTCACCCGAGCCCCAGGACCAAGCATCAGCACGCTTAACGCCGCTGCCGGCACATGTATAACACCAGTGACATCAGTCACCGTAATCGCATTATCATCACGTCCAATAGTGCAATGCTCGAAATACGCAAAGGACAGCCTATCCTCCACCCGAACAAGATCCTGAATTTCCGGTGGAGGCGTGCCAAGAGTGGAACGGCGCCTTTCCGAGATTTTCGCGTCTGACGTTTTCCTCGCAGCTTCTTCCGAAGACATTTCAGAAGGAGCCATCTCAAAATCGGCGCCGTCCTCCCCCAGCTCATCATTCATTCAGCATTACTCCTTGTTTCCGGCGCGATGGTCAGCAATCCGCATCCAAAACCTTTCGCCCTTCCAATCCCTTCGCACAAAGCGTCACGGAACAGTTTCGTGTCGATCACTTCCAGACGTCCTTCGAAAACAGCTGTGACCAAGGTAACCGTCGCGCCACCACGCTTGAACTGTTCCTTATGCCGCTCTTTGACCACCACATTGGGCTGCCCATATTCGTCTTCAAGAATTCTGAAGCCGTGAACCACGGAACGATCAACCAGCCACTGCAGTTGTTGGCTGGCTGTGACATGACCTTGCACTTTACCCACAATGCCATCCGAACGATGACGACGTCCCTTGTCTACACCCGCCTTTCGAGCCGGATTCGCACGAAGTTTGAAATGCCACTGCTGGCCTTTGGTGACACGGTCAAGCAATGCATCGTAGTTCTTGGTTTCCCACTCTGCATGCATGGGCCACCCCGCCTGCTCAACGATATGTGTAAAATCCGGCTTTTGAGGGCTTACCACATACAACCAGACGCCACCGTCTTGCCCTAAAGAGTCCAATCGCCACAGAATTCGTCCATCATCCGTTCTGCGAACGGCATCAGGAGGAAAAGCAGCTTCCACTGCGGCATGCAGCTTATATGGAGAACCGATAAGTTGACGAGCGCCATATCGCACTTTATTTAAAGGAATTCTCGAGATAAACATCGTCGTCCCCTCTAGATGAAACTCATAGGATCAGCTTCCCCCGTAGAATCGAAGGAAGGTGGTTTCTCTGTATTGTCACCGACATTTTCAGATGCGTCCGGATTGGGGATACGGTACCGATAAACAACGCGATCCGCATATTTGCGGCCGGTCGAGCTAAAGCTCAGTGGAAGGTCGGATTGCACGGATGTGTCCTCCCCTTCCATTGCATCACATACAATCTCCAAATCGGGCTGCCGATAACGTCGGCGATACCATTTTGCAGCATGCCAAGGTTCAGAGTCTAATGCCTGACGAACATCCGCATACTCATCGTGGATACCCAGCGATAACGGATAGTCAGGAGGACATGATCGTCTTCCCAGAAACAGTGGCCATTTAGGCGTATGAATCGCCTGGTCTAGGGTTTCCAACAATTCTCGTTTCGCACCTAGTGCCACCAGAAAACGCGCATCTGATAGGTAATATCGGTAGGTCAGCGGCATCTCCTTGTCGAATCGATTGGAATTTCGTTTCCGTGTCATGGATTTCTCCGTCTGCAGATCTCGAATTATTCTGCCGCGTTGCTCGATACGCACGCCAAACGACAATCCCAACAAATCCTCTATGGAATCTTCTCGGTTACGCCCCTGGGCTGAGGCCAACATGCCAATCACGCCACTTTTGGTCGGCTCATTACGAGTCTCACGGCGAACGAAGCGCGAGGAATCCCCCCATGACTGCAATGGCCCAGCCAATTGCAATAATAGAACGCTCATAACATTCTCCTTCCGAATATCATGCGGAATATGCGGCGTTCAGCGTTTCCTTCAAGCTCTGCTCGAGGTCCGGCAATGAAACCTGCTCACACCATTCATTCAAAGAGGACACCGCCCCACCAGTTGCAACATACCAAGCTTTCACCGGCTCTTCGCCATAATTCACGCGGATATCGTTCAGACGCTCTCCCAAACGCTCCACACCTTGACGGGAAACGGAGATACCGTCCTTACGCCTCACTGGATCTTCAAATGCGTCGGCGGCGCTAATTGGCTGAGATTCCCGAAGCGTCACCACGACATCCTCAGGCAGGGTATGGTTTGCAAACGTGTTCTGCTTGCCGGACGGCATGGATTTGACGAAAGCCTCGACAAAAGCAACCACGCCTTCCACCGTAGCGGAATCGTCCTGCAACTGATCGCGCAACACATCAATGTTCACCGTTGCATATCGGTACAACGTCGAGGAGTTGAATCCGACGGTGTCAATCATGGCAGCACCGGCATTGTCTTCCGATGCACAATCATCGACCGCCGTGAAATAGTCATATTCTGGCGTAATCTGATCGATAGAGAAGGCATGGGCAACCTGCGCCGAAGCATCAGTATTCAAATCCGGAGCATCAGCCAACATGCGTCCAAACAGAGCGATATCGACAGCTTGGGGACCATGGAAGATCGCAGAAACTTCCTTCTTCATCTTGGAAACGTCCTCACCCTCATCAAAAGCAGCAATCGCCAAATCAGCAAGCTTATCGATCTCATTGTTTGCGATGAAAATCAGATAGTCGGTCGCCAGAGAGCCCTTATCTGCGCCCGCACGATCCGAAGCCTTGACTTTGAAACCTGCCGCAGCCATCACCTTCTGTGCCAGCCCCTCGGCGGACTCCGCCAAATCAGGACGCTTCGACGTAATGGAATCAGCAATCAACGTCACAACACCTTTGGTGCGCTTGCCTAACTTACTACTATCCAACATATCTCCGAAGACGCCGCGCATAGCACGTTTCCAAGCTTGGCTGGAGACTCGCGACCTTAACGCGCCTCCGACATATGCGGTCTTCGGACTACCGGTATCATCTCGGTTGATGTTGCTCGGCGGAACCTGCTGAATGCAATGAATGTCCATGAACATAATGATTTCCCTCATTTCTTAGTTGATTAAAAACGATTGTCTTGAAAGTATTTTTATTAATCGGAATCATTCACCGATTGTTGTTGGAAGATTGTTTCGAATAGTAGTAATCACGACCCCAACTTTGAAATACTTTTCCCCGCTGGCTGGGCAGCTGAATCAGATATAGGTCGCGCGCCAGAGAACCGTAATCGATTTGAACATCGGCACCGCGCATCAACATGATGAGTGTCCGAACGCCACGGACAACCCCATTGAAATCGGACGCACTTTCCACAACCCGGAGTCGGCGTAAAACACCTTTTGCCTGTTCCGGATCGGGAGTAATTCTTCTGCATGCGCGACCAAACGTCATTCGGGAACTAGGGTCAGTTTGATACTTTTGAGCGACCCCCTGCCCTTTTGACTGCTGATGCACCGCATACAATTCCAATGCGACCTTGACCGCATTGACCTGACGATCGAATTCCGGCGAATCGTCCGCCGGAGCTTCAAGCTCCTGCGGCCACTGAGCGAACAGTTCTTCACCAATTGACATCCAGGTTGGAGCGGTTCCATCCAAGTCCCGGCGCAATCGGGCCAACCTGGCACGACTCCTCGCGTTACTGCCACTTTCTGCGGTGTATTCACGCTGCAAATCGAAAATCAATTTAGCTGCATATTTGCCTACCGCATTCGCTCTGTCAAATACAGATGGCGTCATCTTCACATACCTCCTTTGTTCGGACGAGATGCGTCTTTCTCCTCAAGGAATCCAAGTTCCTTGTTCAGTTTGGATTGGAACAGCAATTGTGCACGGGATGCCCCCATCACACCCACGACACCCGATTCATGCTCACCGAAAACGGGCACGGAAGATTGATCCAAATATTCCCACCCCATTTGCAACAACCGGCGATGGATTTCGTCTTTCCAAGCATTTGCATACTCAATTGGGTCCTGTGTCTCATCGAAAGCCGCCAATTCATCACGAAACAGCCCATCAAGATCCGCATATGCCCATTCTCGAACTTGTTCCGCTGTTTCCGTGGACTTTCCCTTATCCCCTGAAGCCGCACGAAGGTTCCGAACGAATTGAGACAAAGCCAGAACCGCGCCATCGGTGCATTTGACCACATCCAACACTGATGCGATGCCGGAATAATCGTGACGGAACATCACGGAATTCAAGGAAAGCGTATCGTCAATTCCCGTTTCGAATACACTGCTTTGCGTGCCATATGTCATCCCTTGAGCGTGGATGGTTACCAGATCAAGCACATGTTTCTCCGACTCGAGGATCTCAGTGCGAATCTCTTCGAGCCATCGGATAAGACCCGGCCGCGAATCCCCCTCATCGCTTGCACAAAGAATGGGCTCCAAACCACGCCATAACGCTTTACCAGCATCATGCACAACTGGCATATGCGGAGGCGCAGGCAATCCAAGCTTCTTCTGTTGGGTAACGCTACTTCGCCAAGCAGTCATTTTTTCAAAAACGTCAGTATTGTAAGGCGCAACAACATCGCCGTAGCACGACATGATGCCAATGATCCTCGCGTTATCCTCGCTTGGAACCAATCGAACACGCCGAGATTGCCACGTCATTGCCTGAACCGGCCCCACGAATCTGTTTTGGTCATTTAAATCAGTCGACGGCGGATCCTCCCGTTCCCATACTGGAATGTCCTGATTATTGCCGAACAGCCGATAACGTTCAGAATCGAACTTCGTGTCATACAAAACCCAGTTGAGCATCAGCGTCTCGAAAAGGTTCCGCCCTTCCGCATATAGACCACCAATGCCGCCAAGCCAACCCGTTCCCAACATTCCTTTGGGCGCATAGACCTTTCCCTTATTGACATGGGTGTTACCCTCCACCGGGGTTTTGATTCCCGCAGTATCGTACGCCTGTAAGAACACCAGCCATCGAGCGGCTTCTGCCGGCAAAAGGCTATCTGCCGCGCGTAAATCGCGCATCGAAAATAGGTACTTGTCGGGCTTGGGCACGTCCGCAATCATCTCCGACACCGGAGAATACGGCTTTGACCCCACATACTGTAGACCAGGCACCTGGAAGAACGGCCTCTCCCCCAACAGGAAGAAACGATCCGCCCACTCATCGAAGTAATAATCCAGAGCATCCTCGTTGAATTGTCCGGAAGAATAAATTCCTTCCCAAAGTTCACGCATCTGTTCCTCATCTGCACCATCAATGCAGTAAGCGCGATACATGATTGCAAGAAGAAACCGCATCAAAGGAAGCTTCTGCTGCGGAATATCCCCAGACAGTTCCTTAATCTTTGGAGCGTCCAGAAAAATTTCACGCAACGATATCTCGGCTGGGTGTCCATCCAGATAAGAAACTGGTATCCAATGCTCATCCAGCAGAGAAAAGACATTATCCGTCATCGAAATCCCTTTCTCCATCGTCTTTGATTTTGTCTTTATCTGAAAAGATACACCTTCCACCAATCTATGTCAACATGAATATATTCGAATGTATAAAAAATGAGGTTACAGTTCAGCAAATTTCGTTATCAGAAAACTGCCGAACTCATCCCCGCATCAGCGGGGAACACTATGCATCCCGATATTTTCATGGGATCATCCCGAAATGAGGACATTTCAATTATCCTCTTTTCTGGAATATGTCAATCCGGTATCACGCGAATACCTTATTTCATAACCGCATAATTCATCGGACACGAAACCATCTGCATCCCCGTGCAGGAACAATGCGAGTTTTCCCGCAAGCCATGGCGAGTCCTGCCAACAAGCCACATCGTCAGCGCATGCTTCCTCCAATGAAGCAATCAGCGCATCGACCCTATCCGGCATGCACAGTCCCATTGGCAATCTCACCGCGCACTGCACTGCGATTTTTGCTACCGTATCATCAGGAATGACAGTCGTCGGGACGATAGACCCCTTCTCCACATCAGCATGCTCATCCCCCACCCAAGGAAGCAAATGAATCCCATCATCGCATTTGCGCAGCAGCAGAACCTCTACCGTATCCTGTGTGTCACGTACCGCACGCTGCCCTTCGTCCTCATTGACTTCATCGACTTGCGGCAAGAACCAATTAACCAGAGAACGCCTCTGATTCATCGACCCCACTGACTGCAACAAATACGTGCCGGCTTTCTGCTGCTTCTGCACACGTTTTAAATCACGCTTCTCACAGGCATCATCATATTGCGGCAGCCACATGTGAGGCAGGAAACCGTGCGGATCGTTCCCATATGCACTTCGTACAGTACGCGCAATGTCTTGGGGCAGCTGTTGCGCACAGGAAGCCCCTGCGGCAGTTAAATCCAAAACCGCAAGCGACTCCATCAAAGCCGCGGCATCATATACGGAGTCCGCGCCTCTGGAGAATTTTGGACCTTCATTATTCCATGCCTCAACACCACGGATATAGCACGTTGCAGTTTGCAACGATACAGGGCGATCACATTCGCCATCACCTCGACGATGACGATGAACTCTTCCCAGACGTTGCATGATCAAATCGACTGGTGCGATATCGGTTACCAATGCATCGAAATCGATATCCAAGGACTGCTCCAGCACCTGCGTACCCACCACGACGAGTTTCCCAGGACGTTTTCCATTTCCGATTGTGGCATCGGGCCCTAATAAATCACGAAGTTCTCGTTCGTTGGACATGCGATCAATATCCATGAAACGGGAATGAGTCAGCCTCACACAATCGCGACCGCAGTGATTTCCCAACAATTCAGCCGCATGCTGCGCTCGACCAACCGTATCGCAAATCACGCCGATACAACCGCCATCCACAAGCAAAGCATCCATCAAATCAAGCAAAGCCGTATCATCGTCATCGACGAGTCTGCATTGGACTTTCATCGACCTTCCTGATGGCTTTACATCCGCATGTTTGGTCTCATGCCCGTCTGTGTACGTCAACAGCGGATATGCATTTGAAATTAGCCGCAGCTTTTCTGCAGTTCCTTTTTCACACGACATTTCAGAATTAGCAGTATGGTTTATGTGATGCGTATTCGAAGCATTCCTGGCACGTAACTGTTCCAAAATACTTACCTTAGAAGCTTTCCTAGGTTCAGTATCGCACCATCCCTTCAGATACGCCTCAACCATTGCGTTGCGCTGACATTCCGGCAATGTTGCGGATAACAAAATGACCGGAGTCCGATATCCGCCAAGCCATTCCAATGCCATCTTGAGGTACTCCTGCATATAGGCGTCATAGGCGTGGCACTCATCGATAATGACTACTTTGTTAGCCATCGCAAGCTGGCGTAACACCACATGCTTCATCTGCAAGGCACTCATCAATACCTGATCAACAGTGCAAACCAAGAAGTTAGCGAGCGCACCTTTCTTACGCCCCCAAAGCCAGTCGGATACAACAGTTTCCGGAGGCACATCGATTTGCTTCTTCTTTCGATTCTGCGACGACTCTTGTTTGACGTCATCCTGGTCAACAGAGGAAAAACGGCGATGCGAAGCGGCAATAATACCACGAAAATCATTGTTCAGCTGTGCTTTGCCATGCGCCAACCACACCGTTTTCTCATTGTCAAAATCGCAGGACGGCAACGCTTCCAACCAGCGACGCACTCGAGTAAACATAGCGTCCGTGGTAGCCATCGTTGGCAATGCCACGCATACACCACCACGTCCGGTACGTTGTGCCAGTATTTCAGCGGCCGCGAGCGCCGCTTCCGTTTTTCCTTCGCCCATGGGTGCCTCAATCACCATGAGTCCCGGCTGCCTTGTGTCGCGTGCGATTCGGACGGCTTCTTCTTGGACAGGACGAACCTTCGCACCTTCAGGAAGGGTGAACCGTGTCGCAAAAAGGTCTTGGCAGGATGAAGGAATGCCTTCCGGCACCCACGCATGCGGTAGCTGCACACATGACCATGCCCTGTCCGCGCGGATGCGGAGGCCCGACCACGATTGGATATCGTCTTCTTCCCCACTCTCCGAGAAGAAAAAGTCTTCATCTTCATCCGCCCATGGCTCGGTTCTTACCAGGGGAAACATATCTTCATCGCTGTTACTGGCAATCCAGTCGGCCATAATGACCAGTCCTGTCATCAGCACGGCGGACTGGACGCTGAATCTTCTTTCAGAAAGATCTTCCCATTCTTTTTCTTCAATGCCAGCAATATTTGCAACAAAATCTATGAGCTCATCCTGAGTACTCACCCACGCTTCAGAATCCAATCCAACATTGGTTTTCCTATTTTTCTCTTCGTCAATTTTACTTTTGTCTGGTGGGGTGCCATGATGCCCTCCAACCACGCAGGCATACTGACGTGCAGCTTTTCTCTCCCAACCTCGGACTCGCAGGAGATATCCCTCAAGAATGATCTCTCCTGCGATGGGATGTGTGGGATGATTGGTACCTCGCAAGCCAGCTATCATAGGCAATCCGGCCCGTTCGGCTTTCCAAGCGAAACTTCCCGCTTCCGGACCGAAAGTAATGGATTTTGCTTGGAATACCGGCGTGGCTTTGCCTATGTCATGTATGCCTGCCATGAAAATCATGAGTTTTCGAGCAAGAACCTCATCGTTTCCAAGGTCTCCAACTATTACCGCTTTCGTGCCCTGCGGAACCCACGTATCCCATATTTTTGACGCCATTGCCGCGGAATCAACCATATGCACATACAGCGGCAACCATTCAGAGTCATCAATACGATTTGTTTTGCCCCATAACGCTTTCGCGCCATCAGACAAAGCAACGCGGTCATCACGCACAGAAGAGTTCATGCCCGATTCGGCACCCATCAGTGCCACCTTCCCCATATCCGAAGCGACATCGCCCCTGCATCATATGTTCTTCGCTGTATGTCGACGCGTAATCGCAACCCCCATCAATCACAACAACGCACCTGAAACTGATTATAAATCACCCTAGCCAACTCCTATGTAACAGTCGCCATACTTTCGAAACAAAAAGTCGCTCCGCGGAATGCAACATCTGTTCAATGGTTAAGTGGTTTTTCATACCGTGAAGCATCGCTTTAAACAGCAGCGTTACCGTTCATTCCCCTTCGAAGATAAAAAAGCCGGGAACGGGAACGACGGTTGAAACCGACGAACCCGACTCCCGGCATCGCGACTGCTTCTCAAAGATGTGTGCTTGACTCACATGGATGGTACTGAGAACCATTCGCTTGCGATCTGCTTCCGCGCACGTGCCGGCACGACGTAAATACGTCGCAGGCACACGGCAGACACAAATCAAGTCTGTATAAATCTTCCAGCCGGTGTAAAAGCCAGCCGAAAAGCCACAGGCTACTCTAGTCGCACGGTCGAATAATCACAAATCGATCGCAAAACCATGGAACAGCATACGCATCCATGTTTTGTTACCCGGACATGGAGGTTACGGTAACAAAATGCGGAAAAGCGAGCCAGAAGCCGAAGGTTAGGACTGAAGGAATACAGACTGAAGGAATACAGACTGAAGGATATAGGGTGGGACAACGACGTGAAAGGGGTCCTGCCGTTTAAACGGCAGGACCCCTTCGCATCAAGACGAAATCAGCCCAATCAAGCCAAATCCGCACAACCCGGTCAATTCAGCCAAACCAACCCAATCCCAACCGGATCGCACCAACCAATTCGGCCAATCCGGTCGACTTAGTTGAATCGACCAAGCGGAATCAGCCCAACTGATTCACCCCAACCAAAATCAGGCCTTGGCAACCTCGACGGCGAGCTCGGAGCCTTCGGCGCCGGCAACAACGTCAAGCGAGTCGGCGAGCGTGTCGGCGGACACGAGATCGCGGAACTGCTCGACCTTCGCCACGTCGCCGGCCGGAACGGTCAGCTTCAGCGCGATATGGTCGGAAACCTCGAGACCGGCGGCCTTACGGGCGTCCTGCACGGAGCGGATCACGTCGCGGGCGTAGCCTTCGGCAACCAGATCGTCGTTCAGCTCGATGTCGAGGATCACGAAGCCGCCGGTCGGCAGGGCCGCGGACACGGAGTTGGCGGCCTCTTCGGCGTTCTGCTCCTCCACGCTGTTGATCAGCTCGTACTCGCCCTCTTCCAGCGTAATGTCGCCGTTCGGGGTCTCGCACACCGGAGCGCCGGAAGCGTCCACATGCCATGCGCCGGACTTGGAGGCCTTGATGGCGAACTGCACGTCCTTGCGCAGGCGCTTGCCTGCAACGCGGGCGTTCACGCGCAGCTCGTGGATGATCTTCAGGCCCTGGGAGCCCGCATCCT
>ERZ1035027.631-NODE-631-length-19135-cov-11.259853_pt1 | contig 19135 bp, 16 predicted proteins | sample MGYA00520604_ERZ1035027 | MGnify/ENA primary metagenome ERZ1035027 (study PRJEB33766, sample SAMN09781743) | gut metagenome | biome: gut microbiome | host: Homo sapiens | place: Madagascar | study: EMG produced TPA metagenomics assembly of the PRJNA485056 data...
ATTATCCGGCCCGGCGCTTTTGTTATGCCGAGGTTTTGTCGGCGGCGGTGGAAGTGGCTGAGGTTTCGCCCAGCAAGAATAGCCTTAGGGCGAGCTTGATCGCGAAGCCCGGTTTGACCTCGCCCGCGGCGCCTATGCGCTCGCCGAGGTCGCCGCAATAGGCGTAAACGTCACGGATGAGGTCTGCGCCCGAGAGGGTGAACATGTAGCCCGCGTCCGAAAGCGCGTTGGGTGCTGCGGGCAGCCCCGCGGCCGCACAAAAGCTCGCGAGGTCGGGGCCCATGACGGCCTTGTAGTCAATCGCGTGCCCGCCGTCCCGGGCGGCCTGCTCCTGTTCGCGGGTGTACGACAGCGCCGCCGCCAGCACAAAGCTAGGCGTGGGCGCATTGACGTCGTCGGTGGTGGCGACGAGCTTGCCGGCCGTCTGCGTGACCAGCCAGGCGACTTCGCGTTGGCAACGAACGGCCTTGCGTCTCACCGGTTTAATGGAGCCGGACGAAACGCTTCCTTTAGGTTGAGCGGCAGCAGCCATGGGATCCTCCTAGCAATAGCCTGTCAAGCAGGCAGAAATTACACGTGCTACATCAGTATAGCGAGGGGGAGGGCCCGGGGCGAAGCGCGGTGGGGGAGAGCGCGTACGCTGGCGCGCAACTGTGGCCGCAAGTCTTAAGGCGGACTTATGGCATCGCGAAAACGCGCGTTAAAAAAGGGCGAACGGCGTTTACATAACCCAAGGTAGACCGTTGAATCAATTGGATTATCAGGTCGCGAAAACTCATAAGGAAATCGTAAGAATTATGGTATTCTCAAACCCATGTTTTTAAGGATGGGCAAGCAACATCCAACACGAAAGCGCGGGCTCCCCTTCCGGGCTTCTCGAGGGTCATCTGGGACGAATGGGGAAAGAAAGGGGTCCGTATGGATACCAAGGCATTAAAGAAGCAGATGGGCGCCGCCATCGCCATGGTGCTGGTAGCAGCCGTAGCATTGGGCTCTGCCACGTTCGCATGGTTTGTGAGCAACAACTCGGTTAAGGCGACGACGTCTAACATTGCCGCCCAGTCCAACTCTGCATACCTCGTGATTGATAAGGTGGCGACGTCTAAGACCTCCACTGGTGCTGTTACTTCTGGGGTCGACAAGAAGGAGCTCTATCCTGCTAAGACCGAGAAGAGCCAGGATGGTAAGGCCGTTTGGAAGTCTGCCTATGCATCTAGCGCTACCGCTTCGACGATGAAGGCTGATAGCGAGTTCACGATTGGAGACGGAACTGCCGCTAAAGCTGTGGATGCGAAATACGCGGTCAAAAATACGTTTTATGTTGGTACCGGTAAATATGATGGCGAGTTCACGAATCTGCACATTACGGATGTGAAAGTTACTACCCCCACAACGACGGACAACAAGAACCTCGGGAATGCTCTTCGTGTTCTTGTTGTTCACGGTGATAATTGGGAGGTCTGGAGTGGTGCCGGCATCAAGCTCAGCTCTTCCGCCGATTCTCCTACTGCTGGTGGCGACCTGCTTGCCGCTGGTGAGGTAATCAAGTCCGACAATGATGCCGAGATTGAGGTCTACCTGTACTACGACGGTGATGACGCTAACGTCTATTCCAACAACCTTGAGAACATCAAGACCACTGCTGGCGACAATGGCGTGACAATCACCTTTGAGGCTACGCCCAAGGAGTACAAGGGTACTTCTAACTAACTATCGCCGACTTCGTCGTTTTTGAGATTTCAGAATGCCGGGGGCCGAACCGTCGGCTCCCGGCATTTTTACTAGATAGGTCTATCGAATGAGCCAGAGCGTAAAACAGCTAAAAAAACAGCTTGTGGGCGCTGCCTGCGCGGTGCTTATGTCCGCCGTTGCTCTCTCGTCTGCCACCTATGCTTGGTATGTCGCAAATAACACGGTGAAGGCAACATCTTCAACCATCAGCGCAACGACGAATGGTTTCATCCTTCAGATTGATGAACTCAAGAATGGTGCCCAACACGGTGGCGAGCAGACGTCGCTTGCGGCTGCAATACAGGGCGGAAAGATAACGCCATCTTCTACGGACGATCTTAAGAACTGGTTTGTTTGCCAAGGCTGGGGATCTGACGGTAAAGTAACTTCTTACTCGCAGATTAACTTTAAGCAGGACGGCAAGTCTGGCGAATACGAGGCTGGTGGCGAGACCCACTACGCCTATCTCAAGAGTGAGTTTATTGTTTACACCATTACAGAGTCCGGTATAGCCGATGTGTATCTTGAAGGATCTGACGGAGAGCCTGTGGTCGTCACAGCCCATGGGGCACCAACGACCGATGCCATCCCGAATTCTTTGCGAGTTGGTATCACTACGCAGGCGGTTGATGCTAATGGAAACCCGACCGGTGATGAAACTCTAAAGGTCGTATACGCTCCCGCTGCAGTTTCTCCTACCGAGAAGGGTAACGATAAAAACGCCATTGCAGGATGGTCTTGTGTAAAGGACACGGTCAACGGACCTCAAGCACCTTCCTACCAGCACATTGAGAAAGGCAACTGCCCCGGCTGGCTTGCGAACAAGGCTGGAGACGATTATCAGGTTGACGCTGGCACGCATAAGATCGCAAGTCGCGTTGGCTATGATGGCATAGCGGTCCGAATTTATATTTGGATGGAAGGGACCGATGCTGATTGCGTTAACAATGCTGCAGCCGAGGACCTTGCGACATACGATGTGACAGTCAAGCTCGCCGGTGTCGCAACGTCGTAATGCCAATGCTCGCTTAAAAACAGATGGTCAAGGGCCCGCTTCGAAGGAAGTTGGCCCTTTTTCGTTTGGGGTTATCCTTCATGATCGGCGATAATGTGGGGAACTGTTCTTTCTGGAGGTTCCTTATGGACGGCATTGCTTCTAGTGTTCCGCTGATTGCTCAGCCGAGTTATGACCGCGCTTGTAGCCTTGTGCCGTCTGAGTATGTTTTGGCTTGGGAGTGGTTCTTGCGCGAGGAACAGCGTGGCGAGATTTGGGAAAAACTACCTCATAACATTAAAGCTGATAGCCCCCAGTATCCTTATCGCATGACGATTGGCTCTGAGACCTTTTGCGTTTCTCGTCAATCAGGTATTTATTGGCCGGGTCGTGGACGCATCAAGCACCCTGTGGAAAAGACCTTTGCGCTTTCGGTGCATAGCTCTATAAGTGGGAGCTATTCCGATGTTCCGCCGCTCTATCTCGAGGACGGCACGTGGGTGCTCAAGTACTCGTCGCAAAGTGCTTCGGTCGAAAACTGGCGCGACCAGGACTACAACCAGAAGATGATCAACTGCATGGAGTGCGGTGTTCCCGTTGGTGTTTTCTTTGCAACGAGCGCCGGCTACAAGGTGCTGGGCTTGGCGTTTGTTGAGCGCTACGAGCCGGAGAACAGCTGGTTTGTACTGCATGGCCCCGTCCATAAGGGTGGACCCGACGCGCGCTTCTTCCCTGATATGAGCTACATGAAGGACGCTCCGGTCGCGGCGGAGTTTTCCGGCACTCCAGCGAGCGACGATGAAAAGGTCCGCTACGCGCTGCGTCGCGAGCGAATTGGCCAGCAACGTTTCCGCAGCCAGCTCTTTGAGGCCTACACTGGTCGATGCGCCGTCTCGGGTTGCAATGTCGACGAAGCGCTCGAAGCTGCGCATATCGAGAACTACTCGGGTCCCAAGTCGCAGGTTGTCAGCAACGGTATTCTGCTGCGCCGCGACCTGCACTCGCTGTTCGACGCTCATCTGATTTCGTTTGAGCTGGTACGCGGCGACTATCAACTTTGCGGGTCGTACCTTCTGCAGTACACGGATTATGCGGCGTTTGCGGGATCGGTACTGCGCGAGCCAGACGAACATCGCTTGCGTCCCAACGCTCGATTCCTCGAAGCCCACCGTGCCGAGTTCGCTTTTTCGGAATCGCGACGTCGTGCGGAAGCCCTTGCTCCGTATTAGCCGGGTGCAGCCTGCCGCAACTCAATCATGTCGATTGATCGGATCGCGCTGCGCCGCATCGAGGACCGCGCGATCCTGCCATCCTCTCTTCAACGGTTAAAACGGGAAAGGGGAGACCATGGGATGGCGAAGCGATATCGCGCGAGGTGTGTACGGAAACCTACCGCGAGCGTTAATGGACCGGAGCCTGTTCCCGCTCGTTGAGGCCAGCTGTAGCCAAATCTGCCTACCGTGCCCAAGCTGCGGCGCAGACCTTCCATGCCTAGACATCAGCTTCATCGATGTCCGCGACAAACACGCCGCCGACTCACGCGCTCGAACAGGCCTGCGCCTTCCAGTCTATCCTCAGCAATGCTCAACCTGCGGATGTGCCATTACCTATGACGAGACGGATGCCTAGTTGTCTGCTGATGAGCGAGGATTTTTGGACGATTGAAAATTGAGCGTGGATGATCTCCCGTTTTTGGGCTGAAAGGCTGTCAAAAACGGGAGATCATCCACGCTCGAGCGAAGCCATCGACTGCTTAAGCAGCTTAACTACCTGCGCATACTCGATTTTCGAGGATTTTCGCACTCGATTTCCGAGGATAACTGGACTCGATTTTCGAGCTTTGCCTTACAGGTAGATCCCCTCGAACAGGGGCTTATGGAACTGGGTGTGGTGATCGCGTGCCCAGGTGAAGAGCGCCTGGTCAAAGTCGCTCTGACTGGCGGGGATGCCAAAGACGCCGGCGACTTCCACGCGCACGAACTCCAGCGCGGGCAGCTTGTTGATGGCCGTGAGTGCAAACGGCGACGTGGGCTCCTCGAACAGGTAATGGCTGCCTTGCAGCGCGCCGCAGCTGGTGCAGGCGCTGGCGAGCGATGCGGTCTTGGTGGTGCGCGACGTTACAGGCTTGTAGCCGCAGCGCTCGCGCAGGTAGTCGCGGATCTCGGCCGGCACGCAGCCCAGCGCGGGGACGATGGCTACGGCGTTGGCGCGGGCGGTGTCGATCGCGATGTGGCCCGCGTCGTCCATGGCGGGCGCAGCGCTGGGCGCAGCCTTGCTGCCCGAGTCCTCGGCTGCCCAATACGGAATGCCAAAGGCCGCGACCGTCGTCTGCTCGTGGCACTTCCAACATTCGCGCTTGCCCAGCACCAGGTAGATGTAGGGCGCGCTGGGGTCGGAGCGATCCACGCCGGGCAGCCACGCGGCAAAGGGCTCGGGGTTGACGCCATCGGGCACGTACCAGATCTTCTTGGCCCGGTCCCACTTGGCGCCCAGGGCCTTGGCCTTGTCTTTGTGCGAAAAGGGAACATCGAGCTCGGTGCGCATGGCGGCTCCTTTGTGCGGCTTGCGGTGCATGTGCTCCAAGGATACTCCAGCGGCGGGTGCGTGGTCGCTAAACGAGCACTTCGACCGCTCGAGAAGTCGCGGGGTGTTTTGGCGAGGGCGCGCCGTCAAGCAAATGGGCAAGCAAATGGTCAGCTTTTGGTCAGTTGAGCGGCAACCTTGCCAAAAGCTTGACGGATTTGCAGCTAGACGTCGACGAATGAACACTTTGGACGCGCCGCGGCAAAAAAACTGCTGGTCGTTTGCCGAAAACTCGCCAGGGCCGCGAGCCGCCGCCGACGCGGGTGCTATCTTCGCGCCATGAGGTACTTTATCATTTCACATAACGCTGCGCTGGCGCTCTTGGCGCGCATCCCGAACCCTCGATTTGGGGATTCGGAACCAGAGGTCGTGTCGATTGCAGGCGCCTGCGCGCTCTGTGACCAGGAGGCGCAGGAGGTTATCGATCGCTATGACCTGGGGATCGACGTGCTGGATCTGATGGTGCCGACGCGCGCCGACCGTCGGCGGACCAAGCACGTCGCGACGCACCTGTGCACTAACGAGCTCCCGGCAGGTTCGTTTATCTCGCTGGGCCACTGGATGGGCGACCTGGATGCATACGTGTGCTCTCCCGAGCTGGCGTATTTGCAGGCCGCCCTTGATGGCGATGCGGCGGAGGCCATCTATGCCGGCTATGCCATGACATCGGACTACCGGCTGGATAACCTTGCTCCCGGCGGGGTGACCAGCAGGGATGCGGGCATGCGCGATGGAAAGCTCACGACCAAGGAGCTCATTGCGGCGTACCTTGACCGGGCGTCAAGGGTGAGAGGCGCCGCCAAGGCGAAGGCGTTGCTTCCGTACGTGGAAGAGGGCTCACGGTCTCCAAGGGAGTCGGGGCTTTGCATGTTTATGTCGCTGCCTGCGCATTGCGGCGGGCTTGCGCTGGGCAAGGCCGAGCTGAACAAGAAGTACTTCATTCGCGACGGTTACAACGATGGGCGCAACCGCAAGCTGCGCGTGTTGGAGCGCACGCCCGACATCACGCTTACGGCGAAAGCCGAAGTGGGCCTGGCTAAAGTAAGGGCTGGCTTGCTGCCCGAAGTGCTGACCGCACTGATTGATTACGACAGCGACGCCATCCATGACGGACGCGAGAAGATCCGCAAGGATGCCGAGCGCCGCAACGAGCTGCAGATGCTCAATGGGGTCGCGTACTTTACGGTGACGACCGACCAGGCAAGCGACTACGACAAGCTCGTTCGTCTGTGCGAGCGCATCCGGCGCAAGCTGCATCGTCGCAAGCGGCCCATATTTTACAAGCCCATGACTGAGGAAGCGCGATATTTGGCACAGGCGCGCGTCGAGACAAAGCGGTTTAAGCTCTGGCAGACCGTTATTGAGACACATCAGCATTGGTAGGTGGGCCTTTGGCGGCGGAGGGGGTGCTGCCGTATTGAAGGTGAATGGTTTCCCGCGAAGTGAACGAGTGTTTTTGAACCCTCGAAGCATCCACACTTTTTGGCGCCAAAACCGCAGGATTCTAACGACAAAACCGCAGGAAATGAGCCGCAAAAAGTGTCGATGCTTCGGGGGTCCGTTTTGGCTCGTTCACTTCGCGGGAAACCATTCACCCTCGATTTGCGGGGGTCACCCGGATATGGCTGCGAGGCCCATTCGGGCCTGATCGGGGCGCCCGCTGGGGTTGTTTGGGCGGCTTTGGGCTTGGTTGGGGTGGTTGCTGGCGTTGTCGAAGCGGTTTTGGGTGCCGCGACGCTCTCTTGGCTTGGCGGCGTAAAACAAAACAGCTCAGAGGCGAAGCCTCTGAGCTGCGAACATTTGGTGGGCGTTAGAAGATTTGAACTTCTGACCTCTTCCGTGTCAGGGAAGCGCTCTCCCCCTGAGCTAAACGCCCGATCAAGGGTGCGCGAGTGCGCAGGGAATAATATAACGGAGCTCCCACCCGGTGGCAAGAACTATTTTAAAAAACTGGTGAATTGTGGCCCCGTCGGAGCCCGCTGCAGCGCGAACAGCACGCGGAAAGTCGCGTTTGTACCCCCGATGAACTGCACGTTCGCGTAAAATAACTCCATTATGGGCAAATCGTGCCCAGGCAGTTTACAACGCGGCAAATGGGGGAGGGGCATGTCGGACGCGCGCTCGCTGCGAAAACAGTTCAATCGCATGCTCGCCACGTTGCTGGTGGCCCTTGCTGCTGCCGGAGCCGTAACGTATGCCTGGTACATCTACAACGCCAACCGCCACATCACCGACGTCAAGATGGCCGCGGGCACGGGCGTGACCTTCCTCATCTCCAACGAGTACGACGGCGAATACAAAACCAACGCCGGCCTGAGCTTTTCGGGCCTGCTCGATCCCGTCTCGACCGACAACGTGCTTAACGGCTTCCAAAAGGTAACGGGCTTTACCGGCGGAACCACCCAGGACTCGCTCTTTGCCAACATGTTCGGCGCCGCCGAGCATTCCGACTACTACAAGACTTCCCTGTACCTGGCTACCAACTCGGCCGCAACCGACGTGTACCTGTCGGGCATCGACTTTACCGAGCAAGATCCGGCAAATCCCATCTCCACCGCCCTGCGCGTGGGGCTGGTTGCCTATGCTCCAGGGCAGGGCGACACCGTTACGGGCCAGTACATCTTTGAGGTCTCGGGCGAGCACAATCCCCAAGCGCGTTACAACACGCTCGACGGCAAGGATGCCGGCGAGAGCGAGCAGAATCACCTGGTGCTCGACAGCACCCGCTCCGATGGAACAACGGTTCATTTTGACCAGCTGACCAGCGCAAACTTCTGCGACTATAACGAAGACACCGGTGTGGTGGGCCTCAAGCAGGCCACGACCAAGATCTGCAGCCTGCCCGCCGCCGCCAAGGGCGCCAACCGTAGCACGCCCGTGCGCGTGGATGTGTACGTGTGGCTGGAAGGCTGCGACCCCGACTGCACCAACAACCTGGCCGCCACCAGCCTGCAATCGCTGGCGCTGCGCTTTGCCGGCAAGCGTTCGTAAGGGGGCTGGACATGAGTGCGTCGAACATCAAAGACATCCTAGGCTCGCGCCGTCGCATGGTTGCCACGGCAGCATGGATGTTGGTGCTGGTGGCCGCCCTGAGTGCCGCTACCTACGCCTGGTTTAGCAACTCGCGTTACACCAACGTGACGCCCGTGGCACACACGGTAAGCGACGAGGGCTCCGACCTGCAGATTGGACTTTCGGCCAACGGACCATGGGGCACAACGGCAACGCTTGCCGCCGCCGACAAAACGCTCTATCCCATCTCGACGGCAGACCTTTCCCGCTTTTGGCGTAGCACGTTCCAAAACGCCGCGGGCATCACGACCGACTACGCCGACTGCACCGCGCAGCTGGACGACTACGCTCTCTCGGGCACGCTGTACCTCAAGGGTAGCGATAGCGCGCTCAACGTGTACCTGTATCAGGGCCAGATGAGCGTGACGAGCGACCCGCAGCTGTTGGCCGCGTTGCGCCTGGGTCTGGTCATCACGACCTCATCGGGCACGCAAGCGCACATCTTTACCTGCGACGACCTGGGCAGCACCGCGGGTGCCACCAGCAGGCGCACCACCGCGCAAGACGGCGTGGTCGTGGCGGCGGGCGCCTCGGGCTGGACCTACACCGCCGACCCTGCGCGCGCCATAAGTGCCTACAGCATGGACGGCACCGGCGACACGCCCACGGCGCGCGCGGGCGCCACGCCCATCTGCACGCTGGCCGCCAACGAGGTGGCAAGCGTTCGCTACGTTGTGTACATGGAAGGCTGCGACGCCAATTGCATCGACGAGGCCCAGGCCCGCGATGTGGTGCTGCAGCTTGCCTTTGCCGCGGCCAAGGCATAAGGGGGCGAGCGACATGGAAGATCAGAAGCACATACCAGCAGATAGCCACAAGGCCAAAACCCAGAATACGGACCCCGCGGTCTCCTCCAGCACAGCCGCCGAGCGCTCGCGTCTCGAGGGCGCCGCCGCCCGCCGCCACGCCCGCCGCGCGCGTGCCTACATCGCACTCGTTATGGTGGCGCTCGCCGCCACCTTGGGCGCCGCGACCTACGCCTGGTTTACCAGCAACATGAAGGTCAACACCAACTCGGTGAGCGTGCACAGCGACACGTCCAAGCTGGTGCTGGAGCTGGGCGACGCCGATCGCGGCAGCTGGTCGCAGCAAGGCGATGCATCTCTGGCCTCCACCGCGAACGGCGCCGTGACGCTCTACCCGGTCTCGACCTTTGACCTCAACGGCTTTGCTGCCTGCGCGCAAAACAACTCAGCCGGCGATGCCACGGTGTTTGAGCAGGCAAAAGACAACGGCTCCGCGTTTTACCACGGCTGGATCGACCTGCGTCCCACCATCACGGGCACGGGCACCAGCAAGGTTAAGGGCAAGGTGAGCCTGTATCTGGCCGAATCGCTGGTCCCGCAGGGTGCCGACGCCGAATTGCTGCGCGCGGCCCGCGTGGGCATCAAGATCTCGAGCGGCGGCCAGGTGCTCGCCACCAACATCTTTGAGCTCGACAGTTCCGACAGCGGCCATCGCGGCGAGCATCCCACGACCGCCCCGGCTGGCCTTGTCGGCTACACCGACGGCATGCTGCTGGGCTGGCAAAACGGCCAGCTCGCCTGCGGCGCCAACGTGACGCAGGACCCGGCCGCCTTTACCCTGGACATCAGCGAGACGGCGACGCGCCCGCAAAACTCGCTCGCCACCCTGGCGCTGGGCCAGGCCTATCGCCTGGACATCTATTACTACATCGAGGGCACCGACCCCGATAGCGCCGACTACCTGCATCAAGACCCGGGCACCCTGCACCTGGCCCTCTTTGCGACCTTGGACGGTGAGTAGCCATGACGCGTAAGCAACCCGCCGCCAACTGCACACCCGCCACCGGCAAGCCCGCCGGCGCGCAAGCCCCCGCCGACACCGACCTGCGCCGCAAGCTCACCACCACCGTGGTGCTGGTCCTGTTTGCCCTGGTGGCGATAGCCATGGCAACCTTTGCCTGGTTTTCCATCGCCGATAGCGCCAAGACCCGCATGCTTATGATCGACGCCAACGCCGACGGTTCGCTGCGCTTTGACCTGGACGAGCACGCCACGTTCGACGAATACGTCCATAGCCTGGGCTTCGACCAGATCTCGGCGCGCATCGCCAGCGAAAAGGGCGTGGACATCGACGCATCCAAGCTCAAACCCGTCACCACGAGCGACTACCAGACCTTTACCTTCGAGGACGGCTCCACCGCCGATCCTGCCACCGGCGCCTACCTGGAGTTTACGCTGCACTTTATGAGCAGCACGGGCCTGCGCGTTCGCCTGACCGGGCAGGATGGCGACGGCGGCGTGTCCGGCACGCGGTTTAGCTCCGACACGCAGGGTATGGCCAGCGCCATGCGCATGAGCTTTACCGCCGACGGCCACACCTGGGTCTACAACCCCAACGGAGGCGGGGGCTCGTCTGGTTCGGCCACCGTCTTTGGGCTCGACTCGGGAGCAGCGAACGCGGCCAGCGACATGTTCGACCTGATAAAAGATACGGATAAGCCGGTAACCGTTCGCATATGGCTCGAGGGAACGGACCCAAATTGCACTAATATGCTAAAGGGAGCTAACTATTCGGTTTCGATGCGCTTTGAGGGCATCGAGGAACAGTAGATACGCACGGCGGCCACCGGGCCGCGCACGACCTAGTCAGACACGGTAGTAAGGGACATCATGCAATCTGTTAAAAAAGTCGCATCCATCGCGCTGAGCATCGTCATGTGGATCATCATCCTGGTGGCGGCCCTGTATGCGTTTACCACGCTCGCTACGCGCGAGGACGGCAGCGTCTCCGACATCGCCGGCTTTACCCCGCTCGCCGTGCAGTCCGACTCCATGGCGCCCACGTTTAACAAGGGCGACCTCATCATCATCCAAAAGTGCGACACCTCCAAGCTCGAGGTGGGCGACATCGTGACGTTCCACACCATTATCGACAACGAGTATGCGCTCAACACGCACCGCATCGCCGCCATCGACGAGGTCAACGGCATGCGCAGCTTTACCACCAAGGGCGACAACAACGACGTGGCCGATACGCACATCATCAGCGACGGCGACATCGTGGGCAAGTACGTGTTCGTGCTGCCGCAGATGGGCAAGGTCATGGACTTCCTGTCCAGCTCCATGGGCTTCCTTATTGTGATCGTGCTGCCCATGCTGCTGTTCTTTATCTACCAGGTGTACCACCTCATCGTGGTGGGCATGAACCTTAAGCGCGCCATGGCCGAGGAGGACCGCCTGGCCGCCGCGGCTGCCATCGTGGACGCCGAGGGCAAGGGTGACACTGCCACCGTCACCGCCGATAACGCCGCCGAGCAGCTCGCCCAGGCCGAGGCCAAGCTCGAGGAAGCCCGCCGTCTGAAGGCCGAGGCCGAGGCGGCGATGAACGCGACCAAGCAGGAGGGTACCGACGGTGAGTGAGTTTCTGGGATTTGCCTGGGAGCTGCTGGCAAAGGTCGTCTATAACGTCGTTGCCGTCGTGAGCTCTATCCTTAACCTGCTGGTGTTTGGCTGGGTTGAGTACTTCAACATCTTTATGACCTACTTCACCACGTTTGACCTGGTGGGCAAGATCGGCGCGGTCATCCTGTTTGCCATGCTCATCGCGGTTCCCGTGTTGATTGTGGCCATTCTGGTTCACCGTTACCGTATCAACCGCCGCCTGCATCGCGACGACACGTCCAACAAGGCGCTCTACCGCGAGATCGGTCGCCTGAACAAGCAGGTGCTCGACCTTATGGACGAGAAGAACAAGCTGCTGGCGCTCAAGGTCAATGCCATGGGCGGCACCAAGCAGATTCCGTACGTGGGCGCCTCGGCCCTGGCCGACGACCACCTGCCCACGGTGGGCAACGTGGTGGGCGCCGCTGCGGGCGCCGGTGCGCCTGCTGGCGAGGGCGGCACGGCCGCCGTGGTGTCGGGCAACGCGTCGCTCGCGCTCGATGGCGAGGGCGTCAAGGATGCCGCGGCCGCCATGGCCAAGGCCACCGTCGAGGCCAAGACCCTTGCCGAGGAAAAAGAGATCGCCCAGGCCAACCGCTTCCCCAAGCTGTCCCTCGTGGACCTTAAGTACCGCGACTGGGAATCACCGGTCTACGACGATGCCATCTCGCTGGAGGACTTTGTCGACAGCTTCCGCGCGTTTGCCTGCAGCCAGATGAAGCTCTACTACACGCCCGAGATCATCCGTCGTTTTGTGGCCGGCATGGCCGCCTCAAAGCTGCTGATCCTTGAGGGCATCTCGGGTACTGGTAAGACGTCGCTGCCCTACAGCTTTAGCCGCTACCTGGACAACCCCGCGACCATCGTGTCGGTGCAGCCGAGCTTCCGCGACCGCACCGAGGTGCTCGGCTACTTTAACGAGTTTTCCAAGCGCTTTAACGAGACCGAGTTCCTCCGCGCCGTGTACGAGGCGGGCCTTCGCCAGGACCCGTCCATGATCGTGCTCGACGAGATGAACCTCGCCCGTGTTGAGTATTACTTCGCCGAGATCCTGTCGGTGCTCGAGATGCCCAGCCACGACGAGTGGGTGCTCGACCTGGTGCCCACCCAGTGGGCCGCCGACCCCAAGGCGCTCCACGACGGCAAGCTCACCATCCCCGACAGCCTGTGGTTTATCGGCACCGCCAACAACGACGACTCCACCTTTACCATCACGGACAAGGTGTACGACCGCGCGATTCCCATCGAGCTCAACGAGCGCGCCGACGCGTTTGAGTGCGAGCCGCACGAGCGCGTGCACGTGACGGCCGAGCATCTGCAGTATCTGTTCCAGAAGGCCAAGGTCGAGTACGTGATCGACGACGAGCTGCTGCAGAAGATGCACAAGCTGGACCAGTACCTGCAGACCCGCTTTAAGCTGGCCTTTGGCAACCGTATCATCAAGCAGATGTACGACTTTATCCCCGTGTACGTGGCGTGCGGCGGCACCGAGCTGGGCGGCATGGACTACATCATCGCCCGCAAGGTGCTCAAGAAGTTTGAGTCCATGAACGTGAGCTTTGTGCGCGACGAGATGAAGGGCCTGATCGAGTACATCGAGAAGACCTTTGGCGAGGGCGGCCTGCCCGATTCCATCATGTACCTGCAACGGATCCAGAACTTCTACTAATGTTGCGCGCCTTCCCCCCAATCGATCCAACCTATGGAGTAACCCATGTCCGAGACCATTCAGGACCTCTATACCAGCTTCTCCGAGCAGATGGAGCCCATCCAGGAGGACAGCCGCTACTTCCGCTATCTGTTTGAGATGGCGCAGGCCTCGGGCACCACGATTGAGCAGCAGCGCGAGGAACTCGTCAAGGTGGTGGACGAGGAATGGATCAGCATGATCGAGGACTCGCTCGACGCCATCAACACCATTATCGAAAAGCCGCGCCGCTTCATCACCACCGAGGAAGAGGTGGTGCCGGTCTCGCTCGCCAAGAAGATCAGCGCCGACAGCGTCCGTCACCTCAGTCAGAACACGCAGTTTTTGGCGCCGAGCGACGATGGCGGCGTTCATCCCACGCGCATTCTCAACGTCAACACCGTCGAGACCTACGACCTGTACGAGAACCGCTTTATCTACCACCTGATTCAGCGCCTGCTGACGTTTGTGGACAAGCGCACCGACGTGATCTTTTGGTCGACCGGTAACGAGATCCGCAACCGCTTTAAGATGCACAGCAAGATCGACGACGCGTACGAGGAGATTGAGTACAACGTCGAGATGACGGTCAAAAACCGTCAGAGCTTTGCCGAGAACGACGCCGATAACATGGACGTCTTTATGCGCATCGACCGCGTTCGCCGCCTGGTCATGGCACTGCGTGGCGCGTCGTTCTGCCAGATTATGAACGGTTGCAGTGCGGTTCGCAGCCCCATCCAGCGCACCAACCTCATTATGAAGGACCCCAACTACCGAAAGTGCTACCAGCTGTGGCAGTTTATGGAGCGCTACGACAAGGTGGGCTACAACATCGACGTGCAGCAGCAGTCGCTTGCGTTCGATGACGAGTACATGGTGCAGATGTACACCAACCTCATTAACAACTACGCCGTCTTTAAGAGCCTGACCGACGACGAGCGCAACCTGCAGGAGCTCGAGAGCGTGCAACACGCGCCGGTGGCGCCCAAGTTTATTAAGGAGATTAAGGAGGTGCAGGTCGATAGCCCCGACCTGCCTGACGTCGAGGTCCGTCGCGTGTTTGTGGAGGAGGTCACGCAGGCTCAGCTCGATGCCGAGCAGGCGCTGGCCGAGGCCCGCGAGCAGATCGAGGAGCTGCAGGGGCAGGTCAAGTCTTGGAAGGTTCAGGCCCATGCGCTGACCGACGAGCGCGACGACCTGGCCGACGAGCTGGACGAGGCAAAGACGCGCGAGCTGGCGTTGACGCAGCGTGCACAGATGGCCGAGGCTGATGTTGGGGAGCTGCAAGGTTCGCTGGAGGATGTCGAGGCGGGCAAGAAAGCTGCCGAGGCCGACGCTGTCGAGGCGCGTGAGACCGCGGCGGCGCAGCTGGCGCAGATGCGTGCCGAGGCCGATGCCGAGGTCGCGGCCGCTCGTGCCGACGCGGACGCCAAGGTTGCTGCCGCCGAGCAGGCCGCTGCCGCTCAGGTCGCGCAGGTTAAGCGCGATGCTACTGCGGCCCTGGCCGCCAAGACGGCTGCCGACGCTGCCGAGCTGCAGGCCGCCAAGGACGCCGCCACGGCCGAACTCGCCGCCGTGCGTGAGACCTCTGCCAAGGAAGTGGCTGCACTGCATGCCAAGCTTGATGCCGCCGAGCTGCAGATCGAGGAAGTGCAGCTGACGGCCGAGCGTGATGCTCGCGCCGCGCAGGAGGCGGCCGACGCCGCGGCAGCCGCAGCGGAGCAGGCGCTCGCCGACACCGTTGCCGCGGCTGAGGCGAAGGTCTCCGCCGCCCAGCAGGCCGCCGACGCCGCGATCGATGCCGCCCGCGCCGCTGCCGATTCTGCCGTTGAGCAGGCTGCGGTAGATGCCAACGAAAAGGTCGCCGCCGCTGCCGCCGAGCGCGACGCCGCCACGCGTGCCGCCGAGGAAGCTCGTACCGATGCCGATGCGCGCATTGCCGCCGCCGAGCTCGAGGCCGGGGAGCGCATCGAGCAGGAGGTCGCCGCCGTCCGCGCCGCTTGCGAGCGCGAGGTCGAAGCCGCTCGCGCGGAGATGCAGCAGCGCCTGGATGCACTGGCGCAAGAACTGGAGCAGGCCGAGCGCAATCGTGAGCGTGCCGAGCGCCGTGCCGAGGGCAACAGCCTGTCGCGCTTCCTGCTGGCTCGCCTGCGCGGGGAGGCTGGCGAGGGCGTGGCCGCCGCGCCTGACGAGGATGGCGTTTCTTCGGCGGATGCCATCGAGGCAGAGGTCGCTGCCGACCCCGAGACTTCCGCAAAGGACGACGACAAGTGATGAAGCACGTGCTCCGCGTGATCAACGTGCTGGCGACCGTGGTGATCCTGGTCGCCTTTGTGGTACTGCTGCGCACGGTGTTCACGCCCGCCGGCGAGATTCCCACCATCATGGGCTACGGCTTTATGCGTACGCTGACCGGCTCGATGGAGCCGGCGATTCCCGTGCATTCGTTTATCGTCGTCGATACTGACAACAGCCAGGTCTACCAGGTGGGCGATATCATCACCTTCCATTCGTCCGACGACGCGCTGGAGGGTTCGCTCAACACGCACCGCATCGTATCCGTGGATGCCGCGTCCGACGGCACGCCGGTCTACCACACCAAGGGTGACGCCAATCCGGTCGAGGACGCCGCGCCCGTGCCCGCCGTCGACGTGGTGGGCCGCGTGGTCTTTGTCTCGGCAGGCCTGGGCGTGGTGGTGTCGCTGCTCACCAACCCGCTGCTGTTCTTCCCGCTTATCGTGGTGCCGCTGATCGTGCTGCTGGCGCTCGAGATTCGCCATATGGTCAAGACCACGCAAGAGGTGGCGCGCGCCGAGGACGAGGCCGCCCTGCGCGCGGCCGTGGAGCAGATTCGCGAAAAGCGCCGCCGCGAGCAGGAGGAGCAGGGCGACGCCGGTGACGAGGACGATGCCGACAATCGCGTTGAGCACGGCGCCGAGGCTGAGCCGAGTTCCGGTTCTGACCCCAGTGCTCCAGACGACCCCAGTCCCTTGGCATAGTGGCCTTCCATCACCCCTTTCGTCCCTGCAATCTGGACGCCCGTAGATGTTCCGAATCGTCCGTTTTTTCATACCAATATTCGTGCTACAGTTTGAGCGCTTTGTTGCCAATTGATTTCGGGGGAGTGGAATGGAACAGGAGCGCTCGGCGCAGCACGCACGTGAAAAGGCTTCGGTGCCGATGACGGCGGCGTCCGATTTTGTCGTGCCCGAGGGCACCGATGAGCTCAGCCGCAGCACCCGCCGTGCATGGCGCGACCGCCTCAACGACGCCCAGACGCGCAAGATGGCCCTGGGTACACTCGCCGCGTTTGCCGGCGGTGCGTTTTGGGGCTTTTCCGGCACCAGCGCCAGCTACCTCTTTGACGTGTGCCATATCGAGACGTTTTGGCTGATGAGCGTGCGCCAAGTTATCGCTGGCCTGCTCTTTATGTTCGTCGTGCTCAGAAAAGATCGCGACCGCCTGGTCAAGTTGTGGACCACCCCTGCCGATCGCAAGCAGCTCATCCTATTTACGATCTTTGGTCTGCTGTTCAACCAGCTTTGCTACCTGTCAGCCGTGCGCCTGACCAACGCGGGCACCGCGACCGTCTTCCAGTGCCTGCAGCTGGTGGTCGTCATGGGGTATGCCTGCGTCACCGCGCATCGACTGCCGCGCACGCGCGAGGCGCTGGGTATTTTGCTCGCCTTGGGCGGAACGTTTTTAATTGCCACGGGCGGCGACCCCAGTACGCTCAGCATCTCGCCGATGGGCCTGCTTGCGGGCCTTTTGTGCGCCGTGGGCGGAGCCTGCATAGCAATCATCCCGGCGGGAATCCTCAACAAATACGGCAGCTCGGTCGTCACGGGCTCGGCCATGCTCTCGGCGGGAATCGTGATGAGTATCTTTACCCAGCCGTTGGCGCATATGCCGGCGCTCGGCCCCTCGGGTGTCGGCGCGCTCGCGATATTTATTGTGGTGGGGTCGTTCTTCGCCTATATGTTCTACATGCAGGGCGTTAAGGAGATTGGCTCGGTGCGCGCGAGCCTCCTTGGAACCATGGAGCCGGTTTCGGCCACCATCACCAGCGCCCTTATGCTGGGAACGGTATTTTTGCCCACCGACCTGGCGGGTTTTGCCATGATTATCGCGATGGTGTTTTTAACGGTGTAGCCTGCGCGGTTGCGATAAAGGATAATAGGCTGGCGACGCGTTGCTTTGGCGGCGCGCCTTTGTCTATAGAGAGGACCTCTTATGAAGTACTTTGGCACCGACGGCTTTCGCGGCGAGGCCAACGTTGGGCTGACCGTAGAGCATGCGTACAAGATCGGCCGTTTTGTGGGTTGGTATTACGGCGCCAACCGCGAGGGCAAGGCACGCGTGATCGTGGGCAAGGACACGCGTCGTTCGAGCTACATGTTCGAGGCGGCGCTGGTGAGTGGCCTGGTCGCGAGCGGTGCGGACGCATATATGCTGCATGTGATCCCAACGCCGGGCGTGGCGCATCAGACCGTGGAGGGCTGCTTCGATTGCGGCATCATGATCAGCGCGAGCCACAACCCGTTTTGCGATAACGGTATCAAGCTCGTCAACAGCGACGGCTTTAAAATGGACGAGGACGTGCTGGAACTCATCGAGGATTACATCGATGGCAAGACCGAGGTGCCGCTGGCCACGGGCAACCACATTGGTGCTACGGTCGACTACATGCAGGGCCGCAACCGCTATATTGCCTCGCTCATCGCCAGCGCGAACTTTTCGCTGCAGGGCGTCAAGATCGGTCTCGACTGCGCTAACGGCTCGGCGTCCTCGGTGGCCAAGCCGGTGTTCGACGCGCTGGGCGCCGATGTGCGCGTGATCAACGCCGCGCCCGATGGCTTTAACATCAACGTCGACTGCGGCTCCACGCATATGGAGCGTCTGCAGCGCCACGTGGTGGAGCAGGGCCTGGACGTGGGCTTTGCCTACGACGGCGATGCCGACCGCTGCCTGGCCGTGGACGAGCGCGGCCGCGTGGTCGATGGCGACCAGATCCTGTACGTGTGCGGCGTGTACCTGAACAAGCACGGTCGCCTTTCGGGCGGTACCGTGGTTCCGACGATTGCCAGCAACTTTGGCCTGATCAAGTCGTTGGAGCTTGCCGGCCTAAGTGCCGTGACCAGCGGTGTGGGCGACCGTCACGTGTATGCCAAGATGCGCGAGGGCGGCTACAGCCTGGGCGGCGAGCAGACGGGCCATACGATCTTTGGCGATATCGAGCGCACGGGCGACGGCATTATGACCTCGCTGCGCGTGATGGAAGTGATTCGTGCCGAGCGCGAGACGCTCTCGCAGCTCACGGCTCCGTGCAAGCTGCTGCCGCAGGCGCAGGTTGCCGTGCGCGTGGCCGACAAGGATGCCGCGCTCGAGAACATGGGCGTGCAGGCCGCCATCGCCGAGGCCGAGGCGTCGCTGGCGGGGGAGGGCCGCGTGCTGGTGCGCAAGAGCGGAACCGAGTCGGTGATTCGCGTGCTGGCCGAAGCCCCCGACCAAGCAGCTGCCGACGCAGCCATGAAGCGCATCGCAAGTGCTTTGGAAGCTCTGTAAGGTAGCCATTGGGGACGTTCTTAAACGACCAGGTGGAAAAGGGGCGCCGCGGGATAGATCCCGCGGCGCCCCTTCGCGTTGGCGTGTTGCCTAGGC